>JAEEGL016141306.1_pt1 | contig 14770 bp, 10 predicted proteins | sample 9134231 | NCBI WGS metagenome assembly JAEEGL01 (sample SAMN16246548, study PRJNA631951) | gut metagenome | biome: gut microbiome; feature: rumen; material: fiber-attached | host: Bos | place: Iran: Karaj | collected 2018-10 | reverse complement strand
CTCCACTATGCTTCAGACTGCGCCGCAAAGGTACAAAGAATGGGAAGACTGGCCAAGAAAAACGGGCAAAACTCTATCCTGCAATTTGACCCATTGAAGCATAGTACTATCAAACTATCCTGCAAATTGACCTATACGCCGCAAATTCGTCCGTCATGTCCTCTGCCAGCTGCTGGTATGGCAGTGGGAAAACGCACTCGGCATAGCTTTTTCTTATGACTGGATTCACAGTACCTGGTTTGAAGTAAGTCGGCAGGTAAGTTCTGAGCTTGCCCTTGAACTCCTCGATAGTCTGTGTCAAATATTCTTCATTCATAACATAGATTGTATTTGTTGGTTATCATTGTAGAAAGAATATATGCTTGACGGTCAAACCTCCTTCAACAGAGATTATTGTTTATGAACATATTTCTCGTATTCTGGAGTTCTCTCATGCACTCGTCCTCGTATTTCTCTGGCAGGTTTGGAAAGAATCGTTTGTAAATCTCCCGGATGCTCTGTGACGAATCCATCAATGCAATGGCAAGTTCCTCTTCCTGGCTCTCATTTCTATCCCTGATCTGTTCGATGTCATGTGCCGTGGGTAAGAGTGCCAGATAATAGAAGTCCCATATACTTTCGCCTTTGTTGGAAAATCCTTCATCCTCCATGTTCTGAATGACGGTACTGGTGAAGCGTGCCAGCCCTATCAGAAAGGCTTCTGCATGCCCAGTCCTTCTCACGAACTTGCGAAGGGCATTCAGGGATGCCTTGCTAAGATTGGTTACCAGCATCTGAAGCCAATCCTCCAGTGCCACGGCCTCTTCTTCGGAGAAGTCGTTCATGGCCTTCTCTCCTTTGATGACCTTCATGAAGTCCTCGCGCATTTCATACGCCTTTTTCTTGCTGTTTTTCATAATGGTCTTGTTGCTTTATTTTATGTTTACAATGATGATTTCAGATAGGAACTGAGAAAGAAGTCCGAGAGCACTCCGCTCAGCTTACGTAGCTCGGTGCTGTTGCCTGCCATGCCATCGAGAGTGGCGAAGAGGGAAGGCAGCTCGTCGGCCAGACGTAGCATCGTCTTTTCCTGCTGGTCTGTCAGCGATGCCATGGCATAGCTGTCGATGGACATGAACGGTTGTATCAGCATCCAACGATAGTTGTCCCTCTGCTGGTCGCTCAGGTGTCTGTTGCCATGGATGTCCCTCATGCATGCCTCCGCATTCTGGATGATGCGGCGGTTGAACCTCATGGTCAGCAGGAGCGTCATCCTCTCGCTGACGGGGCTGTCCCCTCTAGCTGACACTCTTCTGTACAAGTCATCGAACAGCCAGGACGTCTTGCCCGTAATGTCAGCAAGGTTATGCTGTTCAACCTCATTCAGGAAGGTCATCAGGGAACGGAAGCACCGATCTTCCTCACGAAGGAAGTCTGCCACCTCGCGTTCATTTGAGAAAGCGACGGTGGTGTCAAGGAGCCTGTTGTATGCCGAAAGGGTACCCGCCAGGTCTCTGTGGGGGCCTGTTTCTTCCATACAATCGAACATTTCACATGCGTTTCTGAAGTCTTGTGATGCCCTTGTCTTGGTACGCCCTTGCGCTGCGTGAATCTTCAGGTAGGTCTCGTCATGCAGTGAACGGGGCTGCAGCTTGGCGATGCGGATTAGTTCATCCCTGATGGAGTCAGCGACCATGTAATAGTCGGTGGTCAGTGCCGTGTTCAGGTGTATGGTGGTATCTCTTTCAAGGAAGTTGTACACCGAGTCCTGAAGGGCCAGCCAGTCTGCTACGACTGAAGTGAGTTTCTTGATGTCGGCAGTTTTCGTGTTTCGCAGCCTGACAAGTTCGCTGTGACAGGCGGCTACGGCTTCTTCTGACGAATGGAATGCGAACCTGCTGTTTTCCTTCTTGTCGCAGGAAAGCAACAATGTGATACAGGACAAGGCTGCTAAGAGCCATGCCACGCCTCTTGAACATTTCTTTTGATACTTCATGTGAATAGTGTTTTGGTGAATTGTGTGTGCAAAGGTATGGCTGTTTGTGTGAACACCGGAAACGTGTGGGGTAAAACTCTTGATTTAACACTTTTACGACCGGTAGATAGCAGAAAGGCCCTCTCGCCAGATGGTGAAAGAGTCTTTCTGTAACATGTTCAAGACATTCCTGTTTTCCAACAACAGACATAACAGTGTGCTGTCGGGCTTGTTTACGGCAATCTAATCCTTTTGGGTTATCACCAGCTCCAGCCCGCTGTCATCGTATTGAGTGAAGGCTCTTCTGAAGAGCTTCTTGCATCGGCGTGGCACCTTTGCCCAGGTGATGTCCTTCATTCCACTGGATGCAAAGGCCGCGGTTGCTGTGTGATGATATTCCTGGCATGTCGGTGTTGCCTGTGAGGAGGAACGGGCATGTTCCACAATTGCCCGGTTCCTCATAGAAGTTGAATCCGTTGATAGTTACCATGTCATCAATTGTTTTTCCTGCGCCATTAAATACCAACGATTTCAAAGAACTCTTAAATTATGACGTCGCTAATACAGCGTAGTGTAATGTATCGAAGACATTTGTTCTTAATTAGCAGCCAATAGTCTCCGTATATACAAAAGGTAAAATCAGAATGATTAGGACCAAATCACTTCAAGACGCTACAGTAGTTATTCAAAATTTAACGAACTATTGTTTAAAAAAAAAGAGGAATATTTGGATAGTTAAGAAAAAAGTTGTACATTTGCACACAAATAACCCACAAAAATTCACTTTTAATTTATTATGGGACTAGCATTTAAAAAAATACAGCAGAGCTGCGGGATTGGCGACAGGATTATCATCACCTGTTCAACTGGAACGACAGAAGGAACAATTGCTGTACTTTCAGACAACGAACTGGAACTGACCCTTGACGATGGAGGTTTCTCTTGTACCACAGGCGATGACATTAAGTCTGTACGCCTGCTATCACGTGCCAACATAGCCACCACGGGAGAAGCACCGACCACACAGCCACTGGACACATCAACTGGGCAAACCATGACATCTACTCCTATCACTACACCCGAAGAGGTTCCTCAGAAGACTTCGTTGTATATATCCAGCACGCCCACATCCTCTATCTCAGATGGTGCCAGCCAAGAAGAACAGTCTGAGGAAAGTGATATGCACGAAGAACATACAACAAGAGAAGGAGAGACCACAATATCCATGAAAGATAATCATGTCCCAGCATCTAAAAGAATGTCGCCAGACGAGTTGCTGCGCATACAGTGGAAAGACCCCCGCTGGAAGAAGCAAGCCTGCGAGCGCATCTTGGCCGCCATAGCCTCTCTGGGCGACTACTCGCAGCAAGATGAGAACAAAGTGACGCTGAAGGCCAAGGGTGTGATAGATCCTAACACAAACGGCATCATCATTGATTCCCTCACAGGTTCCAAATATTATTATGATGCGCGCGAAGTGCTGATGCCCTTGTCGGAGAAGACTCGTAAGGTGTACTTCACACTGAAAGACCATCATCCGTCAGACATTCTGCCTGCCACGTCTGTCACCAAGATTCTCGACGAAGTGAGAGCTGCGGTACAACGGGCTGCTAACGAGCCGAAAAAGGCCGCTGACATAGAGCCGTTCAAGACGATGCGCTTCTTTTCCTTGCTTCAGGAACTCGTGCCCGGCAACAAGAACGTATCCACCCTTGCAGAGAAGGTGAAGAACGCTTTCTATAACTTCGCCAAAGAAAAGACCATCCCTCCTACGACAACGGAGAGGCATGCCACGACAGTTCCTTTCAGCAATGCAGCATACGAAAAGGCCAAGAAATTCACCAATGCCCGTAGACATGAGGAAGCCCTGAAGTATTACCTCGAAGCCGTTAGCAAGGGCAACTACCCTCCGACGTGCATCAACGATGTGGGCACTACGTATAACGCCCTGTACAAGCAGGCCCGTCTTCGCTCAGACAGCGAGGGGGCACAACGGGCTGAACAGTTGCGCTCAGAGGCTCTGGACTTTATTGCCAAGCATCGTAGTCAGTTGGCCGAGACACCCAAGACGTGGAACTTCCTGGAGGGTTTCTACTACTCGCTGCGCGACTTCAAGCACTTTGCCGAGGAGATGAACAAGCTGATGAAGACGGAAGAGGTCAAGGGCAGCCCTCAGCGGCTTTCTATATGCTACAACAAACTGGGAGCGGCCTATATAGAAGACCAGGACTACGACAAAGCACGGGACATCATAGATAAGGCACTGAAGCTGGACCCGGACAATCTGGGTGCCAAGCGACTGGACACGACGCTGAAGGAAATCATCCGTCTGAAAGAAGCCCTGCAGCGTACTAGCGACGAGCAGCAGGCCAAGGAGATAGAAAGGCAGATAGCCGAGATACGCCCGTCGGACTTCTCGACCTTTGCCGACAGCGGACTGGGTGAGTTTGTCGTACACACCATAGAGGACTATACGGAAATGGACGGCCTGCCCGAATTTGTGAAGGCAAAGCGCGAATACACCCCGCAGACCTTGAAAACCATTCGCGCGCGCATTAGTCAGGCTGGTAAGATAAGGCCCGAGGACGTGGCCAAGTGGACGCTGACAGAAGTCAAGCTGATGCAACTGCTGGAGCTTCAGGACGACGACCGCACCATTGCCGGAGAGATGGCCCGCTACTGCGAGGCAATGGCCGAACTGAAACTTTATGAGGAAGGAGCCGACATGGAAATCGTGCGGTTCTTCTACAACCAGTCGTTTGCTCTGCGCCGTGACACTGGTCTGGGCTCTATCAAGGTGAGCGAGAACTATATATCGGCCTATTTGCAGACGCTCATCCGCTCGTCAGCCGAAATACGTGAACGGTTGGGCAAAGGCGTGACACAGCTGAAGGAGTCGCTGCAGCAGGTGCTGAGTGTGGACGACCGGTCACAGACCTGGGAGGTCATCCTGTCGCTCATGCTATACAATCGTGAGGTCACTGCGCGAGTGGTGGGATGCCTTTACGACGACGAGCACTTGCGCGCTGTGGCCGTAAAGGCATTGGGCGAGCTCAATGAAGGACTGAACGCCAATGTGGAAATGTCGCGCGAGGAATTTACGCATGCCTGGGACGAACTGCGCGAACGCCGGTTGAACGACCGAAGCAGGGTAACCACCCAGATTAGCAAGCTGGGTGAGGACACCGACAACTTGGAGGACATCAGTCGCACGCTCCGCGATGTACTGGATCAGTGCCGCGTGGAGACATGGCTGAACAAGACTCTCGACAAGCAGCGCATGGGAAGAATCCGCGATGTCATTCTGCCGCCCATCGATAACTTCCTGAGATGGGAGGGGTTCCAGAACAAGCAGAATGCCTACGACAACATCAGGGGGCAGATAGACAAGCTGATGGCCGACATCAAGGAGAACCCCACCAAGCTATCGTACGAGGCGTTCCTGCCCATCCTCTCCCGTATCAACCACTTGGCCGATGTGGCCTTCGACAACGTGCTGCGCACTAGCCAGCCCGAAATAGAAATCACGCTGCTCTCGTCTGAGACTGTCGTACAGGCCAACAACCATGTGTCACTGCAAGTGCGCATCTCCAACGATAAGCACTCGGCACCTGTCTACAACGTTGCTGTAAGGGTGAAGGACACAACCGAAGTCACCTTCATCGACTCTAATGGGGCCAAGGCGGGCGAACGACAAGGGAAAAACGACAACATCCGCATAGACGGTGGTCAGCAGCACATCTTCAACCTGCAAGTGTGCGTCAGCGATGCCGTCGTGCAGAACGAAGGAGGAGCACTGACCATTCTGTGTAACTATCGTAACCGTGAGGATATAGAGAAGACAAAGGAAAAAGCCTGTCAGCTGGACCTGTATTCGGAAAGCGACTATGAGCCCATTTTGAACAATCCCTACAAGTCGGGCGACGTACTGGTGCCTGGACAAGACGATATAGACACCTTCGTGGGCCGCGAAGATTTCATGGCCGAGATTGTCAACAACATCTGCAACAAGCGTGCCGACCAGAAGGGGTACCAGGTCATCATCTATGGCCAGAAACGATGCGGCAAGTCGTCGGTGCTCGAACACGTGAAGGCAGAGCTGGACAAGAAGGGATTCACCTGCATCTCCATTACGTTGGACGAAATTTACAACGATCTGAACGAACTGTCCTTTTACTATCTTATCATCTCGCGACTTGCGCAAGGTCTTAACCGCCTGCGGCGCTTCGGCATGAAGGCTCCAGAGTTCCGCCTGATAAGCCGTGAGGAGTTCGAACGGAAGAACGGCCTCAACTATGCATCTACCTTCATTGAGTGCATTTCCGACTTCCGCAATGCCTGTGCCGGCTACCCGGACTGGATGGATCGCCGGATTGTTCTGCTCATCGATGAGTTCACCCACATGTACAACGGCATTGAGAAAAAGGCCATCTCTGAGACTCTGCTCTCGCAATGGAAAGCCATCACGCAAAACCCCGACTGCAACTTCTCCGTTATTCTGGTTGGCCAGGACGTTACGCCCACATTCCTCAAGAAACCCTACGCAGCCAATCCGGCACAGGTGCTCAACAAGAAGCGCTTGGAGTACCTCACACGGAAAGAAGCCGAGTGGCTGATAAAGGAGCCTATGCGGAAGGCATGCGGGGGCACGTCGCCCTACATAAGTGAGGCCGTCGATCGCATCATCGATTTCACATCGCGCAACCCTTATTACATACAGCTCTTCTGCCACGAACTGATAGACTTCATGAACAAGCACCGGCTGAAGAAGGTGTCGGAGGCTGCCATTGAACAGCTGGCTGCTACGCTCAATTGGTCGAAGGACAACTTCGATAACCTCATCAACGGTGGCGAAGACGTGCGCATACCAGAAAACAAACAGAAGGAGGAACAGCGTCTGGAGATACTGCGCATCATTGCCCGCCTGTCGAAAGTCAGGGGCTACGACTATTGCACGAAGTGCGACATCCTTGCCGAGGTGCAGGCACAAGACCAAGAAACGGCTGCCAACAACCTTGAAGAGTTGGCCGACCGCGAGGTGCTGGACTGCAAGGAAGGAAGTTATAAGATAGAAGTGAGACTCTTTAAAGAATGGCTACAGAATAATTGACATGGAAGAAGTACAGAACATTCAAGACAATCCTTTTGCCGGCTATGGCGGCATTGTCTGCGGAAACCGCTTCATTGGACGCGAGAATGAACTGCTGCAAGTGAAGCAGCGGGCACTTGCGTCAGCGTTTGGCAACCTGGCTATCATGGGGCTGCCGCGCATCGGCAAGTCGAGCCTGGCATGGCAGGCCATCATGACACAAGAGAAGGAACTGCTGGAAAAAAACACCATACCTGTATGGATAGTTACCAGCGACTTCAGCAACACCGCCGACCTACTGAAGAGCTTCTCCAACAGCCTGTGCAGGAAACTGCGGCATACATCGATAGCCGACCGCTCGCTAGAATTTATCATTGAGAGCAACAAGCAAATACAGGCCGCCACGTCCGTCAACAATAGTCTGAAAGGCCCCCTGACGGATATTCTGATAGACTTGAAGGACCTTAAATACAAGGTCATTCTGATTTTCGATGAGTTCGACGCGGCACAGAACTTCATGACTTCTGATGAGTTCAGCTTCCTACGTACCATCTCCTACGTGCCCGACCGAAAGATATGCATCGTGACCACCTCGCGCAAGACCATTGAGGCCATCGAGGCAACCGACGGGGGAGTGTCTAACTTTCACGGCATCTTCAACAACATAAGGCTAGGCCTCTACGACGAAACGAGCTGGAACGCATACTGGGCCTGGGTGGAGAAGGTATTCCCCGCAAGGGATGTGCCCTTGCATATGTATAAGAAGGAGGCTGAGTGGAAGGTGGGCCGTCATCCGTTCTTGCTCGATGTGCTCAACTACTACAACTATGAAGGACGGACGTTCCACAGGGACGTGCTGCAAAATCTGGAAATAGACCTCAATGCCTTGTTTAACGACATGGAGGGAACACTGAAGAAAGAAGCCATCAAGAACTCAAAGGACGAGATGACGCTGTTCGACATAGCCATGCAGCTGGTCATTGGCCCCGTTACGATAGCCACTCCTGAAGGCGACGACACGAAGCGGCTAGAAGGCTACCATTTTCTTCGCATGGTGAATCAGGAGGAGAAGGAAAAACTCATCGGCTTTACAACAGGTGCAGTCAAGGAGAGCGGTATGGCCTATATCTGCTTCTCAGACTACTTCACCAAGCGCTTTGTACTCAAGAATGCCACCAATATTCCTTATTGGCAGGAGTGGTCTATAACTGAGAAGAAACTGCGGCAGTTGGTGAAGACCTATATTCAAGAGACCTTCGGCAACGACTGGGAAGAGAAGATACGGGCAAAGTTTGAACCAAAGATCTACGGATGGAAGGCCGGGTTCGAGAAGATGGTGAGCTGGCGCTCCTTCTCTCAGCTCAACTTCACGTCATCGAGCAAGCACCTCGTGGACTACTCGGCCCCAAGTACCATTTTTGACGTGTTCGTCAGTCCGGCCTGGAACGACTGGTTCTACGATGTGTTTCAGGGGCAGAAATCTGAATGGCAGAAGAAATTCGAGCATCTGGCCAAGGTGCGGAACCCCGTAGCACACAATAGTGAGGAGTTCGTGTCGCAGGAGGAGCTGACACTTGCTACACGCTATTGCAACGAAATCCTTAAGGTTATCGACAGATGGGAAAGGGGGGGAGAAAGGAAAAAGTGAGCTATCACTACAACGCATTCTTCTGCGGATGCTTCACCGCCACCAAGACGGTAGAGGCATCCGCCTTGGCCTGTCTAGGATGGAAGAGGGAAGATGCTTCGCTTCTGGCTTCGAAGAAAGTCAGGCATTTCTATTACGAGGAGTATCTGAACTTCTGCGCGGCAAAGTCGTCGCAAGAGGGGTGCTTGGCCTGGCGATATGACCTGAACGTGGCGGGGCACAAGAAGAGCCAGGAAGGGAAAGACATTCCTTACTCCATCACTGCGCTGCACTGCTATGAGTTGCCGTTCAACATCGTCATCTTCTCTTTCGAGATTGCGATGGTGACGAACGACCTCGATGACATCAAGACTGTGGCCAAGGCATTGCGTGAGATGGAACTGCCTGACGAAGCGAGAGAGGTCCTATTAAGACAGAACGCTCTTTTCACTGGCAGCAAGAAGGAAATGCCTGTCGATATGCTGGAATTCGGTTACCGGCTGAAGTTCTTCCAAATCGTCAATAGCGATGCACAGTGGGAAAAGACAACGCCCGCTGAGCGTAGGAACATACTGTATCAGTTGGGTACGCTAGAAAGTGCGGGCGTAGGGAGCAGCGGTTTCTGCGATCAATATGTGGAGAAGGCCATCGAGAGTCATGCACTTTCGGTGTTTAACAACTGGGATGCCCTTTCGCTACTCGATTCGTTCACCATATATGCCTTTCAGTCTGAAGCTAAATTCGTGGAAATCTGGATTGGGGAATACTATCGGATGATTTATATCCAGAGCCTTTTTCAGAAATACTATCTGCAGAGTCTTAACCAGCGTTTCAGGGCAATGATAGGCAAGCGTAAAGACTTTAAGTTGTCGGCGCTACTGAAGGAGTTTGAGCAGTACGAGCACAGTTGCCAGTTCCATAAGATATCTTATACTTTCCTGCCACTGCTAATTGATGAAGCTATGAATGTCGGACTGGAAATTGTAGAAGAGAGAAATCTGATTTCCAGATACATCAAGGATATAGAAAAGAAATATCAATCTACTAACGATGCGCTTGTTAATAGCCTCTTGGCAGCCATCTCCTGCATGACCATGTTCTCTACAATATGGGACATTACTTGTCTGCTGAATCAGATAGAGCCTTATGAAGATTGGTTCTTCGGCTCATCTAAATTAGGCTATCTATGTGTATCTGTCACAACCCTGCTTCTTGTACTCTTTTTACTTGGCATATTGGTATGTCGATATAAGCGATTGCCGTTGCAAAGGTGGAAAGAAAAGCTGCTAAGGTGTAAAGGTGGATAGTGCTGATACTATTCTAGTTGCCGTTTTTTGACCACACATTTCTTGAAAGTGCTTGAGTATGGCAGGGCGAAGTACATGTCCCGCTGTCCCATGTTGGTTATCTCGGTTGGAACATTAACTGTCTTGTTGCTATCGGAAATCCATCTGTTATACTCTGCTGTCACCTCCTCATTGTGGATGCAGGCCTCAGACGACATGGCCTGTATCTTGTGTCTGATGTTCTCAAACAACTGCTCTCTCGTCTCTCCGCTTACGAGGCATGTCGTGATGCCGATGCCCTGGCTTGCATTGTTCAGGTGCTCGTCCTTCCAGATGGCAGGCTGAAACGTGATTCTTACTGACTTGTTCATAATGATAGGGTTACTGTTGGGTTTGGAATACGATTTTGCCATTGCGGTCTCTCAGCTGGATGGTGAGGTCAATGTCGATGTTTACGTCGGCCAGTTCCTGCAACTTGCGCCGGTTCTCGATGGTGTCCTCAACCATCGTGGCATAGATAAGGTTACGTACCGGGCGGCCTTCGTTGATGTCAAAGGCACAGAAGTTCCTCTGTCCGTCGTACTTCACATAAGTGAAGAATAGGTTTGATAGTTTCTGCATAACTGAATTGTTTTTGTGGGAGCTGGTTGGACTTCCCGTTACCTGTATATGTGAGTTATCGGCTTTTCCTGAGGAATATCCTTTTTTACTTGAAGAATTTTTCCATTATGTCAGTCCGAGCTTTTTTTTATGTCATCGACTAATCCGTCGTCATAGAGCCTTTTTACTTGCATCTATCATGGAGCAACCGAAAGAAGATAAACCAAGAAATTCCATCGCTGTTTTCGCGGAATACCCAGATTGTGCAAGGAATCTGTGGAAAGCTGCCGTGAAAACAGTCATGGAATCGTGCAATGGTTCTTGGTGTTCCTCTTGGTTGCCCTACCTTTGCAAGGTAAAAAGGCATTAAGTGCTGACGTCGGTAAAGGATGTAGTGAAAAGCAAGGAATGGCAGGTATAATGGAAATGAAATATTGATGATAATGAGCGCTGGGTGGGCAAGATGCTTTTGCCATGGATATGGATAACAAGATGACGGTTAAGACATTTCACCGTACAAGTATGTAGAGGGCTGGGTTACGCCCTCGGTACTTTACGATGAAATGGCTCAATGGTCATCATCCATATCGTCTGTGCCAATGCCTGGTGTTCCAGACGGTCATCCTTTATGGTGACTCGCGGAAGGCAAGGCTGTGACACAGGCTGGCAATGCCTCCTGGGTGGGTGAAATATAGTAGATATTTGCCATAGATTACTGCTGACTGAAGAACTGCTCTATCTTTTCGTAATCACCTTCTATGTCGAGCATATAGTCGAACATGAACTCTCCAATGGTGAGTTCCATGTCGCCTGCATATTTATAAAGATAGCGCAGCTTCGACGGGTTGATTCGTGCGAAATGAGCCACCCCGTCGTTCTTGGGCAGACCGAAATACATCTGAGCGGGTAGCAGATAGCGCATCAGGTACGGCGAATGACTTGTCAGCAGAATCTTTGTATCGAGGGCATAACTACGCAGTGTCAGTAGCAGGTTTTCCATCATGCGCGGGTGAACGGAGTTCTCCGGCTCCTCCATCATAATCATAGGGATACTCTGTTTGCGTGCCGCTATACAGAGGGTAAGCAGGAAAATGATGCGTTTACTGCCACTTGATAATTGAAGGATACTCGTAGGTTGTGCGCAGAATTTCTCCTGAATAGTGATGTCGTAGATTCTCCGCTGTCCGTCTGGTAAGACAATCACTTCTGGTGTAAACAGTATAATATCCGGAATGAGTTGCATCAGCCCGTCCTTCAGTAAGGTGTAGTGGTCTTCATCGGAGGCTTTTAGCTGGTAGATATACTCACTTAGCGTCATGCCGCCCAGCATGGAAATACCTCTGCCGCCTCCAACAGAAAAATATGATTCAGGATTGTCGAGCGTTTCAAGGTTGGGGATTCTGATAGCACATATCTGCGTAGCCAATGGCGTAAGGTACATGTTGGTTGCATTGGCAATGGATGGCAGGGCCAAACTGACGGACGAAACATTGAATAACTTATTACACCTGCCAGTCGCTGACGGCACAATCAGACATTCTTCAGCCTGCTGGCGATTGAGCAACTGGCGGAAGCGTTGGTCTGAGGGACGCTTCACCTTTAGAGTTTCAGTAAGTACCCGACCATCCTCACCGTCTTTAGCCCAAGCGATGCAATATCCATAAACGAACAAATACTCATTGCCGTCTATGTCTATCGTACCCTCTATCGCGAAAGCAAAATCCTTTCCCTTCGTAGAAACATTGATAGGCTGCCAGCGGTTGTCCATCATCTGCTTGCACGTCGCCTCATCGGCTGTAAGAAATCCGATGCCGAAATCAATAGAGTGGAGTATGTTGCTCTTGCCGTAACCATTTGGTGCGACTAGGGCACTCATATCTTCCATCTCCAAACGGACATGTTCAATATTGGCAAAACCTTCGATTGAAAAACTATATATCTTCATGATTCGAGTAATTAAATTTGCGTGAGTACATATAAAAACAACTGCAAATATAATATAATCCAAAGACTCACGCAAATATTTTTGCGTGAGTCACTCTAAATTTAACTTTTATTGGGTCGCGATATTTGTACAAACGCATCATTTTCCATTGCTAGCTGCAATATGTCATCAATCATAAATGGTTATTATCTAGCGACCGATTAAAGAAATTAATGATATATCTTGCTAAAGTCTTGCCTTGATGCTCCCTTTCACCGCCAGGAAAAGAGACATGTTTGACCTTGGCCGAAAGCTAATGGAGACCACGGATGGCAGTACCCCCATTTTAGCATCAAGGTTTAATACCCTATTAGATATGAACTCTACAGAGATAGTTAAATTAATCCAATGACTCGTTTTGCCCTCGCGTCGCGTTTATAAAGGTTAAATACGTTAAATCTGCACCCTCAAACCCATAAAAATCAGCACTGCAGCCACTTTTCTACCGTTTAGCATGCAATTTACTGATTATCAGTGTTTAATGTATTTAATGACTGCTCTAGTCTGACAAGAGTGACGGTGGAAATGGAAACACCTGTGGGTATTAACTCTTATACATTCTCCAACAGGAAGAATGCTACACTTTATGTTCCTTACGGCTGCAAGGCCGCATACGAGGCTGCTGATTACTGGAAGGAGTTTATGGAGATTGTGGAGATGGAGCCGACCAACAATTCCATTGTGCTCGACGAGAACAGCACCGAGGCTCCTGCTGAAGCCACGGATGTGGATGTGCTGGTGAAGCGCACCCTGAACGCTGACGTGTGGAACACCATCTGTCTGCCTTTTGCCATGACGGCGGGGCAGATGAAGGAGGCCTTCGGCGAGGGCGTGCAGGTGAAGGACTTCACGGGCTATGAGGTGACGGGCGAGAGCAGCATCAGCGTGAAGTTCAGCAGCGTGACGAGCATGGAGGCCTGCCACCCCTATATCATCAAGGTGGAGGAGGCGGTGACGGAGTTCACCGTGGACGGCGTTGACATCGTGGTGAGCAACGACCCGCGCGTGACCTATGGCACGGGCAGCGGCAAGAAGCGCAAGCTGAGCGACTTCGTGGGCACGCTGGTGGCCGACTTCAACTTCTACGAGAATGCCACCAACACCCCGCTCTTCCTCTGCGGTGGCCAGTTCTGGTATGCCTCGGAACAGACGCAGACGATGAAGGCCTTCCGCGCCTACTTCGACTTCGACGACGACTTCGCGGACGAGACCACCTCGCGTATCAGCATGGAGTTCGTCGATAACGAGCAGGTAGGCGTAGACTCTGCGATAATGAACAATGAACAATGTACAATGAACAATGAAGTGTACGACCTGCAAGGACGTAAGGTTGAAAACAGTCAATTGCAAGACGGTCTCTACATCAAGAAAGGGAAGAAAATCATCATCAAATAAAAAGCGCAACGACATGAAAAAGAACTATATCAAGCCCATGGCTGAGGCACAGACCTACTATGAAGAGCCCTTGATGACCGCGAGCGGCGACGGTATCCCCTTTGCCGGCACCGACCACGGAGAGAACACCCCCGGCTCGCGACAGCAGAACAGCTTGTGGAACGATGACGGCGACGATTGAGCCGAAGCGCCCCACAAATTATCACCACGGAGGGCACAGCGATAAAAAACTGTGCCCTCTGTGTATGAACACAATTACGCGCACATGCAAAACACCTCGAAAATGGAATGGTTACTTTATAAATAGAGGCTGATGACGAGCGAAGCGATGGCTGGCGGCACCATGCCAGCGATGTTTTCGCCTGATGCCACGCGCTGGCGAACTTCGGTGCTGCTGATGTCGAGCAACTCGGTGTGGGCGATGCGCACCGATGGTGGAAGGGCAGTCAGGTCGATGTCGCTTCCACGACGCGGATAGACCACGATGGGGTAGCGTGCCATGATGTCGGCGGCACGATACCAGCGGCCGAAGCCCTGCCAGTTGTCGCCACCGATGAGCAGCGTAAATGTGTGCTGCGAATAGTCGGTTTCAAGGTGCTGCAGCGTGTTCCATGTATAGGATGGACGCGGCAGGTGCAGCTCGTAGTTGCTGGCCACGACGCCCTGCTCACCATGCAAGGCGATGCGTGCCAGCTGATAGCGCAGCTGGTCGGGCAGCAGCTCACTGCAGCCTGCCTTCAGCGGGTTCTGCGGCGACACCATCAGCCACACCTCATCAAGGCCAGCCACCTGCAACAGTTGGCGAGCCAAAGACACATGCCCCACATGAATGGGG
>JAEEGL012178146.1_pt1 | contig 14770 bp, 14 predicted proteins | sample 9134231 | NCBI WGS metagenome assembly JAEEGL01 (sample SAMN16246548, study PRJNA631951) | gut metagenome | biome: gut microbiome; feature: rumen; material: fiber-attached | host: Bos | place: Iran: Karaj | collected 2018-10 | reverse complement strand
TGCAAACGAGCTGGGCAAATACGGCATCCAGTGCAACGCCATCTGCCCCGGCTTCATCTATACCGAGGTCAACAAGGCCATCTCCGACGATCCGGTTTTCTACAAGCACATCACCGACCGCATCTCCCTGGGCCGCTGGGGCACCCTGGGGGACCTGATGGGCACCGCCGTGTTCCTGGCCAGCAAGGCCAGCGACTATATCAACGGCGCCGACATCAAGGTGGACGGCGGCTTCTCCACGGTGCTGTAAGGCCGGAAATGGCATATTACGAGTGCCACGGGCACATTTTCATGGACGGGCACGTCTTCCGGGACGCCATGGAGCTCCACCGGAACGGCGTGGTTCGGGAGGTCGTCGACGAACGGCTGGGACTGCTGCGGGAGGCCGGGGTCGTCTATTACCGCGACGGGGGCGACCGGCTGGGCGTGTCCGCCTATGCCCGCAGCCGGGCGGAGGAATACGGCGTCGAATACCGGACCTGCCTCTTCGGCACCCATAAAAGGCACATGTACGGGGGCCTGGTGGGCTATGCCTTCGACACGGCTTCGGATTTCCGCGCCCTCACGGCCCGGGCGAAGGCGGAGAAGGCGGACTTCATCAAGCTGATGATCTCCGGCATCATGGACTTTCAGAGCTTCGGCGGTCTCACCGGCGGCGGTCTGGAGCCGGAAGAGATCCCGGAGCTGATCAAAATCGCCCACGGGGAGGGCTTCCGGGTCATGGCCCACGTGAACGGGGCCGAGCGGATCAAGGCCGCCCTGGAGGCGGGGCTGGACAGCGTGGAGCACGGCTATTTCATGGACGATGAATGCCTTGTGCTGCTGAAGGAGACCGGGGCGGTCTGGGTCCCCACCCTGGCGGCGACTGCGGGCTTCGCCGGGCGCAGCGGCTTTGTGCAGGGAGTGGCGGAAGCGAATCTGCGCCACGCCTGCGAAATGCTGCGCAGGGCGAAGGAGCTGGGCGTCCTGGTAGCCGCGGGGTCCGACGCCGGGGCGGTGAACGTGCCTCCGGACCGGGGCATCCACATCGAGCATACCCTGCTGGCCGCCGCCGGTCTGACCCCGGAGGACGTCCGCCGGGGGGACAACGCCATCCGAAAACGCTTCGTATACGGAGGGTAAAAGTCGTCAAAACACAGAAATACCCCGTCATTCCCAGCCGGTGCGAACGCCGGCGCGGGCATGACGGGGTTTTGTATTGTGCGGCAGGTGTTTGTTTGGCCGGTTCAGCCCATGGCCTTTTCCCATTCGGCTTCCCGGAAGCCCACCAGGACGCAGTCCTCCCCCACCAGGATGGGGCGCTTCACCAGCATCCCGTCGGAGGCCAGGAGGCGGAACTGCTCCTCCTCCGGCATGACGGGGAGACGTTTGGACAGCTGCAGCTCCTTATACTTCAGTCCGCTGGTGTTGAAAAAGCGCTTCAGGGGGAGGCCGCTGCGGCTGTGCCATTCCCGCAGCTCCGCTTCCGTGGGGTTATTCTCCTTGATATGGCGCTTTTCCACGGTGATTTTCCGATCCTCCAGCCACTTTTCCGCTTTTTTGCAGGTTGTGCAGGAGGGGTAGCACACAAAGAGCATGACGCGCCTCCTCAATAGAAGATCTGTGCGATGGGGCTGGAAGCGTCCAGGATCAGGGTCTTCTGCTCCCCGGTCATGGACTTTTTCAGGGCGTCCAGGGCGATCATGAAGGTGTAGAAATCCGCCTCGTCCTCGGTGTCGTAGACCTCGCTGAGGATGCGCATATACTCCGCGTCCCCCTCGGCCTTGAGGATCTCCGCCCGGGCCTTGGCCTCGGCCACGGTGATCTCCACCTGCTTGTCCGCCTCGTTGCGGATCTCCTTGGCCTGCTTTTCCCCGTCGGCCAGGTAGCCCGCGGCGATGTTGTTGCGCTCGGAGATCATGCGGGCGTAGACGGCGCTCTTGTTGTCGTCCGGCAGGTCGATCTTCTTGGTCTCCACAGCCTGAAGATGGATGCCGTAGCGGGTGAAGGAATCGCCGATGTTGGCCATGATGGCCTCCACCACCGCGCCGCTGCGGCCGGATATGATCTGGTCCCGGGTCATGGAGCTCATCACCGTTTTCAGGGCGTTGTAGACGTTGGCGTTGATGCGGCTCTCGGCGTTCTCGATGCTGCCGGACAGGGTCTCGATGAAGAGACGGGGGTCCTGGATGGACCAGATGGCGAAGCAGTCGGCGATGAGGCTCGTCTTGTCCGCGCTGAGCAGGTCGCTCACGGGCAGGTCGTAGAGCAGCACCGTGTTGGGCAGGGTGGTGACCGTCTGCATGAAAGGCACCTTCAGGTAAAGGCCGGGCCGGTCCTTCACGTCCTTCACAGCGCCGAACTGGAGGATGACGCCGTACTCGTTCTGCCGCACCACGAAGGTGCCGGTGGCGATGAGGATGAGCAGGATCACGGCGACGACGGCCAGCAGGATCCAGCGGAGAGAGCTTTTTCTTCCCTTATCAGTCATTGCCGTTCACCTCCCAGGCGCCGGACACTTCCTCCGGCCGGCTTTCCGTGCTCCCGACGAACTCGTCCAGAGGCAGGACCGTGGTCAGCTCGCTGCCGTCCTCCCCCAGGATGACGACCTTCATGCCGGGGAAGATCTCGGAGATCATTTCATAGTACAGGCGCTGGCGGGTGATCTCCGGGAAGCGGGAATACTCCGCGTAGAGCTCCGTGAAGCGGGAAGCCTGGCCGTTAGCTTCGGCGATGCGCGCCTCCTTGTAGGCCTCGGCCTGACGCAGGATCTCGTCTGCGTCGGCCTCCGCGGCGGGGAGCTCCTCATTGGCGTATTTGTTGGCGTTGTTGATGGCGGTCTCCGCCTCCTGCTTGCTCGTTTCCACCGCCTTGAAGGCCTGCTGCACCTCCCGGGTGGGGGGCTCGGCATCCTGCATGGCGATGTTCACCAGCTCCAGGCCCAGGTCCTCCAGCTCCAGGCGGGAAACGATCTTCTCCTTGATGGCACCCTGGATCTCGGATTTCCCGGTGGTGATCACGTCGTCCACCTTGTACAGGCCGATGGTGTCCCGGATATAGCTCTGGCAGAGCATTTTCAGGATGCCCACCGGGTCCTGGCTGTTGTACAGATACTTCACCGGGTCGATCACCCGGTATTCCACGTAGAAATCCACGTTGACGAAGTTGAAGTCCACCGAGATCATGACGCTTTCATCTTCCACGCTCTCGTTGGTATCGATCCGGTAGCCGATGGGGAAGCCCTGCACGTTCTTGCTCACCAGGGTCCTGCGCTGGATCAGGGGGATCTTGAACTTCAGGCCCGAGGTATTCACCACCCGGGGCACGCCGAAGGTGGTGATCACGGCGTACTGATCCTCCCGCAGCTGATACACCGAGCCGCCGATGATCGCCAGCACCGCTACGAGCAGCACCAGCAGAACGACCACCTTCCCGTTCGCCCCGCTGCGCCGGAACTGCGGCCTTCGGGGCGGCGCGGCGTTCCCGCTCCCGTTCTGATTGAAGTTTTCGTCCACGGCTTTGTCCGCCTCCTTTCTGTTTCTGAAGATCCGCAGCGCCATGACGGCGATGAGGATCAGTGTCAATACGACTCCCCGGCTCATCCATCACCCTCCTATCCGGTGACGCTCACGATCTCGGAAAGAACGCCCCGCAGATCGCCTCCGTCCACTCGAAGGACGGCGCAGATCATATACCGGCAGCGCTCGTCCGCCCCCACGTCCAGAAATTCGGTGCTGGAAGCGCCGCTGCACCGCGCAGCCTCCGCGAAGCCTCCGTCCTGGATGCTGCGGTAGACGATGTAGCCCTGTACGCCGGGGATGCGGTCCCAGCTGACGACGTTCCGGCCGCTGCCCCGCCGGGCGGTCCCCCCCGTTACCTGGGGCGGCGCGGTGACGTAGCGCAGGTCCAGGTCCACCTCCGGGTCGATGCCGGATACGTGACCGGAGCCGGAATACTGCCAGTAATCATAAGCGCCGTTGTAGCGGGTCTGCACTGTCCAGTGGGCCAGCCACACGGGGTAGCCCGCCGCCGTCAGCGCCTCGCCCACCGTGTCCCGCAGCATGGAATTGCCCGCGTAGACCGCGGCGGTGTAGCCGTTTTGCTCCACCTCGGCGCAGAAGGCCAGGCAGGCCGCGGCGTAACCGGCCCCGTCCAGCCCCGCGTCATAGAGCCTGCCCAGCAGGCCGCCGGAGGCGTCCGACGCCAGCTCGTAGTCCATGACCACGGGCAGGTCCAGCCATCGCCCGTCCAGCAGCTCCAGCACGTAGCGGGCCTCCTCCACGGCCTCCGCCTCGGAAACGGCCTGGGAGAAGAAATAAACGCCCACGTCCAGCCCGGCAGCCCGGGCGCTTTCATAGTTTGTCTCGAAATTATCGTCCGGATTCAGAAGGCCCTCGCTGCCGTACCCCCGGTAGCCGATGCGCAGGAAGACGAAGCTGACGCCCCCCGCCTTCACCGCTTCCCAATCCACCTCGCCCTGGTAACGGGCGGCGTCGATGCCGAAGAGGGTGATGTCCGCGATCTTCTCCCATTTGGCGTAGACCTCCCGGTCCTCCACCAGCGGCTGGGTCCAGTCGTAAAGCTCGGAGAGGCGGTCGTCCCCGTACCAGCCCGCGAAGCGGTACCCCTCCCGCAGGGGAGAGGGTCCGGGGGCGGGCACGTCGCCCCAGGCGTAGAGCGCGTCCTCCACCTCGCTGCCGCCCCAGCTGTCCCAGCGCAGGGTGACGATGCGGATCCAGCGGGCGTAGATCGTTTCATCCGCCCTGTGAGGCTCGGCGAAATCATATTCGAGGCTGAGCTCCGGATCGGCGTACCAGCCGCCGAACCAGTATCCTTCCCGGACGGGATCAGCCGGCTGCGTCACCGGCTCCCCGGCCCTTACGAGGAGAGATTCGAAATAAGGCGCGCCCAGGAGGGGATTCCCCGCAGCGTCGAAGGCGCCGTCCGTCAGGATCACGGTATCCGGCGGGCAGACGCGCAGTTCTCCGTCTTCCCGGAGAAGCGTATCCAGAGGAGAGATATGGAGCTTGCCCCAGCGAAGGGGCCTTGCCCCGCTGAAGAGCACGGAGGCGCTGTCGAACACCGTGACGCAGCCCCGCACGGAGGCGCCGCTCTTTTTGCCCGCCAGGGACAGGGAGCCCGTACCGGACACGATGAGGTCTCCCAGCACGGTGCAGCCGTTCTTTCCGCCCGCCGCCGTATTCGCTCCCGTGAGAAGCAGGGTCAGATCCCCCTCGGCATAAATGGCCGCGCCCCGGAAATCTCCGGAGATCACCGCATCCGTCAGCGTCAGGGTACGGGCAAGGGGATCGTAGAAGGCTTCGCCGGAGGCAACCGGGACTTCGCCCGCCTCCTTCAGCTCCACACCGCCGACCCAGACCCGGCCGGGATCCCGCAGGTGATCCGCAGCGCGCAGGAGCAGCAGGCACAGCAGCAGAAGCAGCGCGGCAAATATGAGGTTTCGGATGAATTTCATTCGTCAGCTCCGTATGCAGTCGTCATCCCGGCGAAAGCGCCGGTCATACCGGAAACGATTATAACAGGTATCTGCTTTTCAGGCAAGGCGTTGGCCTCCTTTGCGGCAGGGAAATTCCCACCCGTCTTTCCGTATTCCCCCACCGGGCGGTTCATGCAGAAAATGCATGATCTTTGCGGATAGGCCTTGCTTTTTATGGCCGGATTGCATATAGTACCCTTAAGAGATGAACAGGAAAAGAGGAAGACGCCATGTCCGCCAGCTTTGACGCCTACAAGATCTTTTACTTTGTCGGCCGCTACAAGAACATCACCCGCACGGCAAACGCCCTGTTTCTTTCCCAATCCACGGTGAGCCGCTGCATCCAGAACCTGGAGACGGACCTGGGCTGCCGTCTGTTCACCCGGAGCCAGAGCGGCGTGGCCCTCACCCCCCGGGGAGAGATGCTTTATAATCATGTCGCCCGTGCATGCGAGCATATCTTTCTGGGGGAGGAAAAGCTGCGGCAGATGCAGCAGGGCATCCGCACCATCCGCATCAGCATCTCCGAATTCTTCCTCTGGCAATTCATGCTGCCGGTGCTGACGGATTTCCACGAGGAATATCCCGATGTGTGCGTGGAGGTCTCCACCCACACCCTGGGCACCCGGAAGGAGGCCATGGACCGGCTGGCCGGCGGCCTCACGGATCTGGTGTGCACCATGGCGCCGGTGACGAACCCCCATGGGGCCAGCATCCAGGAGATCGCCTCCTTTGAGGACGTACTGATCGCCGGGAATCGCTTTTCCGAGCTGCGGGAGGGCAGCCGCTACCTGGCGGACCTGACGGGCTATCCCTTCGCCGCCGTCTGCACGCAGGAAAACGGCCCCAATTTCTATGACAAGCTCTTTGCCATGCAGGGGATGAACGTACTGCCCGCCTTCAAGGTGGACACGGCCTCCCTGCTCCTGCCTCTGGTGAAGCGGGGCCTGTGCCTGGCCTTCGTGCCCGCCCCCTTCCTGGAGCAGATCGACGATTCCAGCGACTATTTCCGGGTGAACATCCGGGACGAGATGCCCACCCAGACCATCTGCATCGCCGCAGAGGAGCGGGAGGGTCTCTCTCAGATGCAGAAGGATCTCATCGAGCACATCCGCCGCCACGCCGTGACGCTGCAGGCCTGCGACCTGCTCCCCTCCTGACGGCGGCCGCCCATACGGACGCAAAACGCCCCTGCAGGTTTTCGCCTGCAGGGGCGTTGCTGTATCTGCGGATCAGTCCTGCAGCATCTCTTCCAGGATGGCGCAGGCCTTGACGACCAGGCCGGGACACTTTTTGGGAATGATGGACCCCGCCTGCATTTTTCCCTCGGGGGTGGAGGGATCCACACCCAGCATTTCACGGCAGCGGAGGCAGCCCTCGTTGGCCTCGGCCACGCGGCGCTCATACTCCATGGACTTCTGGTTCATAATGTCCTTGCCCACGGCGTCCTTCGGCTCGCAGAACCCGTACTTCAGGCCGAGGGCCATGAGGCCGCCGGTGACGGTGCCGCACATATCGCCCTTGTGCATGCCGCCGCCGAAGCCCGCGGAGATCTTCAGGGCCGTTTCCTCGTCCAGACCAAGCTCCTCAGCGAAGTGGCTGAACACGCTCTGCGCACAGTCGAAGTTGTCCTCGAACAGACGCGCACGGGCCATTTCTTCCGTCATATGTTCCATGCTTACTCCTCCTCACCGGCGATCACGATCACGAGCCCCTGCCCGGAGGACAGATCGCCGTAATAAAATTCGTTCCAGGGATATTCCGTTTCCAGGGTCCGAAGCGTTTCCGCATCCGTCAGCCACCGCCCGAGCTCCCCCTCCTCGGGACGCTGCTCCAGCCAGCCGACGGTGGACAGCTTCTCGGGCAGCGCGTCGTAGAAGATGCAGACGCAGGCGTAATCCCCGTCCCCCAAGGCGCTGCGGCCGATCTCATAGCCCCGCAGGGAATCGGCCTCATACACGGAGGGCTCGTTCACGGCGTCGTTCCGGACATATCCCGGGTCCGCCGTCGTCGAGGGAGCTTCCTCGACTTCCGCTCCGTCCGGGGCGGATTTGCCTGCGGTGAGAACGGCTTCCGCGCCTCCGTCGCCCGCAGCCATGGACGCGGAAGCGCGCAGCGGCGCTTCATCCGCCGTGGGGGCAGGTGCGGGGGCTGACGCCGCGTCCAGCGAGGCGGAGAAGCTCGCCGAGCTGCCGCCGCTCTTATAGACCTCCGCGCTTTCCGGCCGGGCGGCGGACTGCATGACGCCGGAGCCGCCCATGCGGACGGCGCCGAAGATCACGACGCAGATCACCGCGGCCACGGCCGTCCACCGGCCGAAGGCGCCGAAGACCAGCTTCGAGCGCTTCTTTTCCAGCCCGATCTTGTACATGACGCCGGACTTCAGAGTATCCGGCGGCGGCGGCAGGTTTTCCCGCAGCCCTTCCTTCACGTCCTCCATGAGCTGGAGATACCGGCGGCAATCCTCACAGGAGGCGAGATGGTCATCCAGCTCCCGGGCTTCCTCGTCTGACAGTTCCCCGTCCAGCCTGGCGCTTATCAGCATATCATATTTCATGCAGTCCCGCAAGCCGCTCACCTCCGTTCCTTTTCCTCTGACGAAGATTTTCGGGAAAAGTTCCCGCTCTCCGTCAGAAACGAAGCCAGGCGCGCCCTGGCCCGGAAGATGCGCGATTTCACGGTACCCAGCTCGATCTTCAGCGCTTCGCCGATCTCCTGGTAGCTGAAGCCCTCCACGTCCCGCAGGATCAGGATGAGGCGCTGTTCCTCCGGCAGGCGGCGCAAGCCCTCCTGCACCTGGCTGCGCAGCTCCTTCCGCTCCAGCTCGCTCTGGGGCTCGTAACGCAGGTCCGGCAGCTCCCTGGGCCGCCCGACCTCGTCCGGCTCGTCCAGGGGCAGGATCTGCTCCGGCGTCCGGCGCTTCCGCTTGCGCAGAAAATCGATGGAAAGATTGGCGGCCATGCGGTAGAGCCAGCTGCCAAAGCCGGACTCCCCCCGAAAGCTCTTCAGGGTGCGGAAGGCCTTCAGGAAGGTCTCCTGGCTCAGATCGAAGGCGTCCTCCTCGTTTCCGGTCATTTTGAGAGCGATATGATAGACCTGGCTCTGGTATTCCAGCACCAGATCCTCAAATGCGTTGGTGTTGCCGTCCAGGACGGCGCGGATGATCTTGGCCTCCTCTTCCCTCGTCAAGCTCTCCCCGCCTTTCTTCCTCCGATGTAATCAAAGCTCCCTGCGGATGCGCGCCAGCACTTTTTCCACGTCCTCCGCCGTCTGGGCCCGGTTGATCTCCTCCTTGGCCGAGGAAGCGTAGGGCACGCCCCGGAGATACCAGCAGAGGTGCTTCCGGGCCTCCAGGCAGGCGATCTTCTCCCCCTTGAAGGCCAGCGCCAGACGGAACTGCCGCTCCGCCGTGTCCGCCCGAACCTTCGCCCCGGGCATGGGCGGGATCTCCCGCCCCTCCAGCGCCGCCAGGCCCCGGGAAAAGATCCAGGGATTCCCCATGGCGCCCCGGCCGATCATCACCAGGTCCGCCCCCGTGTAGCGCAGGATGTGAGGCGCGTCCTCCGGCTCGAACACGTCGCCGTTGGCGACGACGGGGATGGACACGGCCTCCTTCACCGCCCGGATCACGTCCCAGTCGGCCCTGCCGGAATAAAACTGGGTGCGGGTGCGGCCGTGGACGCATACGGCGGCCGCGCCGGCCTTTTCCGCCAGCCGCGCCAGCTCCGGGGCGTTCACGCTGCCCTTGTCCCAGCCCTTGCGGAGCTTCACCGTGACGGGAACGTCCACAGCCTTCACCACCGCCTCGATGATGGCGGCGGCCAGGGCGGGATCCCGCATGAGGGCGCTCCCCTCCCCGTTGCGCACCACCTTGCCCACGGGGCAGCCCATGTTGATGTCGATGATCTCGCAGCCGGAGAGAGCCCGGGCCTTCTTCGCAGCCTCGGCCATGACCTCAGGCTCGCTGCCGAAGAGCTGCACGCCGAAGGGTCTGTCCTCCGGGGTGCGCTCCAGCAGCTTGCGGGATTTTGCGTCCTGGAGCGTCAGGGCCTTGGCGGAGACCATTTCGCTGACGGTGTATGCCGCCCCCTCGGAGCGGCAGACCGCCCGGAAAGCCGCATCCGCCACCCCGGCCATGGGCGCCAGGCAGAGGACGCCCGGGATGTCGACCCCGCCGATGCTTACCATTCCAGCTCCACGCCCACGGGGCAGTGGTCGGAGCCCGGAACTTCGCTGAGGATGTAAGCGTCCTTCAGGTTCTCCCGCAGCCGGTCGGACAGGAGGAAATAGTCGATGCGCCAGCCCGCGTTGCGGCTGCGGGCGGCGGTGCGGTAGGACCACCAGGAATAGGCGTCCCGCCGGTCCGGATAGAGGCTGCGGAAGGAATCCGTGAAGCCGCAGGCCAGGAGTTCCGTCAGCTTCGCCCGTTCCTCATCGGAAAAGCCCGCGCTCATGTGGTTGGTGTCCGGGTTTTTCAGATCGATCTCCTCGTGGGCCACGTTCATGTCCCCGCAGACCACCACGCTCTTCCTTGCGTCCAGGCCCCGGAGATAGTCCCGGAAGCAGTCCTCCCAGTCCATGCGGTAGTCCAGGCGCTTCAGCCCGTCCTGGGAATTGGGGGTGTAGACCGTGACCAGGAAGAAACGGTCGAATTCCAGTGTGATGACCCTGCCCTCCGTATCGTGCCGGGGGATGCCCAGGCCGCAGGTCACGGAGAGAGGCTCCTCCTTCGTGAAGACCGCCGTGCCGGAATAGCCCTTCTTTTCCGCGTAGTTCCAATACTGCCGGTAGCCCGGCAGGTCCAGCTCCAGCTGTCCGGCCTGGAGCTTTGTCTCCTGCAGACAGAGGCAGTCCGCCTCCTGCGCCCGGAAGAAATCCATAAAGCCCTTCCCCATGCAGGCGCGAAGGCCGTTCACGTTCCAGCTCAAAAGCTTCATATCGCCGCCACCAGCCGACAGATCGGCTTTCCTTCCCCATAGAATTTCTTTTCATAATCGGTCATGATGCCCACGGGGCCCGCGGCGTGGAGGTCCCTCGTCACCTCGCTGAGGCGGAAGCCCGCCGCAGCCATGGTCTCCTCGGACCAGTCGAAGAGGGGGAGGTTGTCCGTTTTGAACCAGATCTCCCCGCCGGGCCGCAGCACCTGCCGGTAAAGGGCCAGGAAGCCGGGGGCCGTGAGCCGCCGCTTGAACTGCTTTTTCTTCGGCCAGGGGTCGCAGAAATTGATGTAGATGCGCTCCACCTCTCCGGGGGCAAAGAGCTCCGGCAGACGGAGGGCGTCGGCGTCCAGGAAACGGACGTTCGTCAGGCCCGCCGCCACTGCCCGCTCCATGGCCACCACCATGGCGTCGGGCACCCGCTCCACCGCGACGAGGAGGGTGTCCGGCGCGGCGGCAGCGGCCTCGCAGGTGAAGCCGCCCTTGCCGCAGCCCAGCTCCAGATGGAGACGCCGGAGCCCGGGAAAGGCGGCCAGCCAGCTGCCCCGGAGCCCTTCCGGCTCCCGCTCCAGCACGGCGGACGCCCTTTCCATGCGGGGGAGAAGATTCGGTTTTTTCCGCATTCTCATGGCGAAGCGCTCCCAACGATCAGTAAAGTCTGTTTTTCAGCTTCCCCCAGATCAGAATGAAGAGGAGGAAGGTGGCGGCCAGCGGCACGATGCCGCCGATGAGGAACATGGAGGAATAGCTGCCGAAGGCATTGTAGAGCAGGCCGCCCAGCATGGGGCCCAGGAAATAGCCCAGGTCCATGCCGAAATACTCGGTGTTGCTGGCTACGCCCCGGCGCTCCGGGGGCACGGTTCGGATGCAGAGGGTCTGGATGATGGGATTCAGGGCGCCGAAGCCCAGGGCGCCCAGCACCGCGCCCGCCAGCATGGCGGCGAGGCTGCGCCCCTGGGAGACCGTCAGGAAGCTCAGGGCGAAGACCGCCAGCCCGGGAAGCAGCACCTTGTCCGTGCCCAGCCGGTCGCTGAGGCGGCCGAACAGGGGCCGCGCCCCCACCAGGACCAGGGAGTAGACCGTGAAGAAGGCGCCGATGCCCGCGACTCCCCGTTCCGCGGCGTAGGGCACCATATAGGTGGTGTAGAGGATGCTGGAGACGGAGACCAGGCAGAGCAGCAGGGCGCCGGGGATCGTCTCCTTCGCCAGGATGTTGCGGTACCATTTCCCCAGGGCCGCCCGCTCCTCCGCCGTGGGCTTCCCAGCCGGAATGAGGATGCAGGGGATCAGCGCCAGGAGCATGACGAAGGCCGCCGTGAGGAACACGGCGGTGTAACCCGCTCCCTCGCCCCAGCGGGCGCCGGCCCAATCCCGGATGGCGATGCCCACGCTGGGAGATATGGCCTGGGCCAGGGAGGTGCCGATGCCGAAGACGCCGATGCCGCTGCCCAGCCGGTCGTTGGGGAGGCTGTCGCTGGCGATGGTCAGGTTCAGAGAGCCCACGAAGGCAAACTGCAGGCCGTGGAGCACCCTCGCCAGAATGAACATGGGCACGCTGCCCGCCAGGGCATAGGCCGTATTCGTCACAACGCCCATGGCATAGGTGGCCAGCATGATTTTTTTCTTGTCGAGGATGGTGATGACGGGGCCGGAGATCGGCCTGGCCGCGAAGGCGACGCCGAAATACAGGCCCGACACCATTCCCACCAGCACCGCGCCGGCCCCCAGGAAGGAGGCATAGGTGGAAATGAGGGTGTTGGCCGTGTTCTGAGAAAAGCAGAGCAGGAAATTGGCAAAAAACGCACAGGTAAAGCCCCGATTCCAGATGCTGCGTTTTTCCGTTTTCGTCATGCCGGAGCCCCCCGGATCAAATGATTATGTAACCTCAAAGATACCATGGCCCGCCTCATCCGTCAAGATGCGCAGCGCCGGAGATAGGTCACGACGTCGCAGCGGGGGCAGTCCTCCCCCACCCGGGCAGCGTCTGCTCCGGGGGCCGTTCCCTCCAGCAGGCCCCGTTCCCCGGCCCAGGAAAGGGCGGCAGCGTACCAGGGGTCGGAGGCAGGGTCCTTTCCGCCGGTCACCGTCCGCCAGAGAAAGGTGAGGATGTGGGCATAGGAGCAGGTCTGGCCGGGGCCGAACAGCTGCCGGCCCTCTCCGTCCGCACCCGTGCCGTTGGTGATCCCCTGCTCCACCGCCCACAGCACCGCGTCCCGGTACCAGGCCCCCCCCGCCACGTCAGCGAAGGGGTTGTCGGCCCCTGCCGGGGCCGGGCAGCCCATGGCCCGCCAGAGGAAGGTGACCACCTGTCCCCTGGTGCAGGTGTCCCGGGGGGAGAAGGTATCCTCTCCGGTGCCCGCGGTCACTTTGTTTTCATAGGCCCACAGGACCGCCTCATAGAAATAATCGCTCTCGGACACGTCGGCAAAGGGGTTCACCGGATGCTTCCGCTCCGGCCGGAGCTTCCTGTACTGCCCCGGATCCTCCGGCGACCGGGCCAGGAGCCAGAGGACGCCGTCCTCCGCAGCCCGGAGCCCGTAGATGCGGCCCTCGTCGCCCTCCAGGGCAAAGACCTCCTCCGTCGTTCCGCCGGCGGGATCGTAGACGAGGATATGCCGGGAATCGTTGAAAAACAGGCGTCCGTCCCAGAGGCAGAGGCTGGAGAAGGCGCCGACCCAATAGCTCCCCGCCTCCTCCAGCACGGGCCAGGTATCCCGGAAGGACCAGACCGCCGTCTCCCCGCCGCTGCTCCAGGAGCGCCTGACGAGGGAGACGACCTGGTTCTGTCCCTCGCCCTCCGCACGCAGGAGCCAGAGGGTATCGGCGTCCGTGAAAATCAGGGGCGCGTCCATGTCCGACCAGAGGGCAGCGTCGTAGCGGGTGTCCGTGCAGAGGACGGAGCTCTCCCAGCCGCTGTGCTTTTTCCCTCGCTCCCGCACTTCACCGTCGCTGAGAAGGAAATACGTGTGTTTGGCCCGGCCCAGCCTGTCGGGGCGGGGATCGTCCCAGGTCACGTCCGCGTGATACCAGCTGCCGTCCAACTCCACCAGGTTCCAGCGGTGGACCATGGCTTCGCTGGCCGTCGTGCGGCAGGGGACGCCGCAGCCCTCCAGAAGGGCCTGATAGGCCCGGGCGTATCCGTCGCACACGGCGACGCCCAGCACCAGCGCGCCGTATGCGGTGTAGGAGGCCTCCGCCGCCGTACCCGTCTTTTCCCCGGGATCGTAGGCCACGTTCGCGGCCAGATAATCGTGCAGTACGATAGCCTTCTGCAGATCGTCCATGCCCGGCAGCAGCGTGCGCCGAAGCACGTCCTCCACGGCGGCGGCATAGGCCTCCCGTTCCGCCGTGCCCATGCCCTCCCGGTAATAAAGCTCCACGCGGCTGACGCCGCGGGAATCCGTACCGTGGCTCACGGCATGGTCGAAAAAGAAAAGGTCCGGCTCGTCGTAGATGATGTCGAACAGGGCGGAGACGCTGTCGAAGCTGAGCTTCCAGGCGCTGAGGTCCGCTTCCGTCCGAAATTCCCCGATGGCCTGCTCCAGCGCCTCCAGAGCGCTCTCCTCGGCTGCGGTGAGGGCGTCAGACGCCGGGGCGGCCAGGACTGCGGCGGGCAGGCACAGGAGCAAAAGCAGCGCCGCCAGCATCGCGGCAAAAGTCCTTTTCATATCGTTCCCTCCTCGGGCCGCCCTCCGGTGGCCGACGGTCACGCTCATTATATCAGACGCGCTATCCCCGTCAAGGCAAACAAATTGCGCTTCTCCCTTGCATTATGGAGATTGGCGTGATAGAATGAGCACAATCCACAAAAAGGCGCCGTTTCCGTTCCGCGGTTTGGTGCCACTTTCCACAGGTTAGTAAGAAATAATATAAATATGGAGGAATCTGACATGGCGAAAAAAGCTGTCACCAGCGACATCCTGAACATCGTCCCCATCGACCTCAGCTACCTCAACGACCGGGGCATCACCGAAGACTGCCTGGCGGGCAAGACCGCGGTGGTCACCGGCGGCGCCAGCAACGTGGGTCTGGGCTATGCCCGCGCCCTGGCCTGGTGCGGCGCCAACGTGGTCGTGGCCGACCTGAATGAGAAGGCCGGTGTCGAAACCCAGCGGGTCATCAACGAGGAGAACGGCCGCGACTGCTGCATCTTCGTGAAGACCAACGTCACCCAGCAGGCGGATATCGACAACCTGGCTGCCCAGGCCTTTGCCAAGTTCGGCAAGGTGGACATCCTCCTCAACAACGCCATGAACATGCGGCTCAACGGCCCCATGCTCTCCAGCCCGGTGGAGGACCTGGTCTCCTCCTTCGAGATCTCCGGCAAGGGCGTCATGATGGCCTGCAAGGCCTTCGT
>JAEEGL011485601.1_pt1 | contig 14770 bp, 10 predicted proteins | sample 9134231 | NCBI WGS metagenome assembly JAEEGL01 (sample SAMN16246548, study PRJNA631951) | gut metagenome | biome: gut microbiome; feature: rumen; material: fiber-attached | host: Bos | place: Iran: Karaj | collected 2018-10 | reverse complement strand
CCCGGTTGGATCGTCGCTTTCAATTCGCTTTGCTGATTATATTTTTCAGGGACGATTTCAGTCGCTTTGACCGTTTCGCCGTGTTCGGGATCCTGAATCGTTTCCCTTTTCTGGGATCGAACGGTAACGACCATTTCGCCTGCGGAGGCGCGCGCCGAGTACTTGCCGTCGGTAATTTTAGCTCCGGTCGCGGTTCCGTGAGAACCCGCCATCGGACCGAAGTTGATCGTGCCTTCGGCAAGCGGCGCGCCGTCGAGCGTTACGGTTCCCTCGACGGAGCAAAGGCCGTCGCTCTTTTGACAACCGACAATCGCGACAAAACACGTAAGAATACATGAAAAAGCGATAATTGAAACGATTTTCTTTCGCATGGAAGCACCTTCTGACGAGACAAAAGCGATAACGAAGCAAATTTTCGAAACGCCCGCAAAACGACTCCAAGGAGAGGAGAAGTCGCTGTTACGGGCGTTTTTCCGGCGCCTGGAAAAAGCGTTTACTTTTTCGGGAAATCAAGCGCGTATTTCTGGTCGGCTTTGTCGACGGTAATCGACAAAGCTCCTTCGGGAGTTCCGTAGGTTTTGATCAGATCTTCAAAACCGGCGGGGGCGGGACCTTTTTCTTCTTCGTCCCAGTCGACGGTAACTTTCAGCGCGCCGGACTGAACGCCGTCTTCGGCGTTCGAATACTTCGCGTAGAATTCGCCGTTCGCTTTAACCAGCGCCCCGCTCTGTTTGCCTTCGGCGGGCGTGAACAGGATGAAGAACCCTTCGGGAATCGGCTGTCCGCCGTACGTGGCCGTTCCGGCGAACTTAACGACGTTGTATTGGGATTTCTTTCCTTTGCCGCACCCGACGATTCCCGACGCGACGAGCGCCAAACCTCCGAGAGACGTCAAAAATTCTCTTCGTTGCATGATTTGTCCTTTTAAGTAAGTTAGGATCAGTCGACGCTGTCGACGCAGTCGGGACCGCCGCCGTAAATGACGCCGTCAATGTTCATCGTCTTATTGGCCTGACGCGTAAGGGAGTTGGCCCAGACGTTGACGTCGATCGTGTCGCCGACAAAGTGAACGGAACCGTCGGCAAGCGCCACGTTGACGCCGCCCGGATGCTGCGATTTGCAGACGCGGTCGCTACGGTTATAGAGCAGGCAGTTCGGCGTGATGATCGGCTTGCCGTTCTGACCGAAAATAATATAGCCTTGCGAGCGGTCGGAAACGAAAACGAACGGGTTGGCGCAGACGTTGTCGACGTCCTGGGTTTGGTTCGGAAGCGCTTCGCAGGAGTTTTCCGCCAGAAGGATCGTGTGCGAGGTGCCGTCTTTAATTTGAGAAAGCTTGAACGTCCAGGTTTTGCAGAACAAACCGGCGATCTTGGTTTTGTCGGGTTCACGTTCCGGAAGATGGTTTCCGGAAGTGCAGGCGCCGTTGACGCCGTAGTCTTTAAGCTGATTTTCCGCAATGTGACCGGAGGACGGGCACTGGAAAACGGAGGGGCAGCTTTCGGAAACTTTCTTGTGATTGGCGATCCAGGCGTCGCCGCCGCTGTATTCGCACGTCGCGCAAGCGTGACTTTCCGCTTCCTTATGGCACCAGACCGGATAGGTGAAATCGATCATATTGTAGAGAGCCGCCTCTTCTATTTGAGGCAGGATCATCGACGGCCATCCCCACATGCCGTGGTGATAATTGGCGCCGTCGCCGCCGTGATCGGCGAAGACGCTACGGTTGAAGTCGACGTTTCCCGGAGGAAGACATTTGTGCGCGTCTTCGTACGTCTGCATCGCCAGCGCGATGTTTTTCATATTGCTCGAGCATTGCATGCGACGAGCCGATTCGCGCGCCGCCTGGACGGCGGGGAGAAGCAGACCGATTAAAATACCGAGGATCGCGATAACGACCAACAGTTCGACAAGCGTAAAGCCGCGTCGACGAAAGATGGATTGACGAGCCATAACAAAAACCCTTTTTTGTCTTGCGTCCCAATGTAAAAATACAATTTAGAAGCCGTTAAGGACTTCTGAACAATACGACGGAAACCGTTTATACAAAAAGGCCCCGCGCAGTTGACAGTATAACGTCGTCCGGCTGATATGTCAACTTGTCGACGCTTCGAAAATTGACGCAAAAATAGCGCAGAAAAGATATTTGTTGACAGAAAAATCGAGAACATAAAACGTAACTATAAGTGTCAACGTCTGTTGCTTGTTTTAATAATCAGAATAACGGCGAAAAAAAAGAATATTTTTTTTAAAAAAACTTTTTACCGTTCGTTTCCCTCGCGCCGACGGGCGCGGCGTTTCCCCTCTTGAACGCGCCGCGTTTGCGTTTATAATGTCGCTCTGTAAGATTTAGCGGCGAACGTTCGTATTTTCGCCGTGTTGTCCGTCAATTTTATCGCGCCCGGCGCCGAGACTTCCTATGCTTAGAACCGACGAAATCCTTTCCACTATCCGCATGTTGCACGCCGAACATCTGGACGTTCGCGCGGTGACGATGGCCCTCAATTTGAACGACTGCGCTTCGGCAAACGTCGATCAGATGTGCAAAAAGGTCTATCATAAGATCGTAACGCGCGCGAGCAGGCTCGTCGACGTTTGCGACGAAGTCGGTTGTAAGTACGGGATTCCTATTACGAACAAGCGTATCGCGATTTCTCCGGCGGCGATTCTCCTTTCCGGGCACAACAAAAACGGCGCGCTTCAGTTGGCGAAGACGCTCGACGAGGCGGGACAGCGTTGCCGCGTCGATTTTGTCGGCGGATTTTCCGCGCTGGTGCACAAGGGCGTTTCGGACGGCGCGCGCGTCGTTATCGAGTCGTTGCCCGAGGTCCTCAATTCGACGAATTGCGTTTGCGCGTCGATCAACGCCGCGTCGCGCAAAGCCGGGATCAATATGGACGCGCTCCATACGCTCGGACATACGATTCTCGATATCGCCAATATGGACGCGTCGAACAACGGATTCGCCGCCGCGAAACTTGTCGTTTTCTCGAATATTCCCGACGACAACCCGTTCATGGCGGGCGCGTACATGGGCGTCGGAGAGCCGGAAGCGGCGATCAACATCGGCGTTTCCGGGCCGGGCGTCGTGAAGAGCGCGCTCGAACGCCGTATCGCCAACGCCAAAGAGACGGGCAAAAAGCTCACGTTGTCTGATCTTTCGGAAGAGATCAAGACGGCGAGTTTCCGCGTAACGCGCATCGGCGAATTGATCGGTCGCGAAGTCGCCGAACGGCTCGAAACGCAATTTGGAATCGTCGACCTTTCGCTCGCGCCCACGCCCGCGATCGGCGACAGTATCGGCGAGATTCTTCAGACGCTCGGACTCGCGCATATTGGCGCGCCCGGTTCTACCGCCGCGATCGCGATGCTCAACGACGCGGTTAAAAAAGGCGGATTGTTCGCGTCAAGCTCCGTCGGCGGACTTAGCGGCGCGTTTATCCCGGTTTCCGAAGACTCCGCGCTTGCCGCGGCCGCCGCGGCCGGTCATCTGTCGCTTGAAAAACTCGAAGCGATGACCGCCGTGTGTTCCGTCGGGCTCGACATGATCCTCATTCCCGGCGACACGCCTCCGGAAACGATTTCCGCGATTATGGCCGACGAACTTGCCATCGGCGTCATCAACAACAAGACGACCGCGACGCGGCTCGTCCCGATTCCCGGTAAAAAAGCGGGCGAAAAAGTCGAATTCGGCGGACTTTTCGGCGCGTCTCCGGTTATGGAAGTGCGCAACGTCGGCGCGAGCGAGCAGTTCGTGCATTTCGGCGGGAGAATCCCCGCGCCGCTGCAGTCGCTGGGCAACTAAGTTCGCTCCCGACGGCGGAACTCAATATTTTCGAACGACGCGACGTTCAACTCATATTCGGGTCGCGCCCTTTGGGGCGCCGCCCGAGATTTTTGTTTTTGCGACGTCTTTATTTAAGGAGCCGCCATGTCTGTTTTTTCTCGTAGTCTTCTCGTAACGCTCTTCATTTTGTCGACGTTTACCCTGTCGGCGCGCGGCGCGGATCAAATTCCTACTCCCGCGGTCGTTCATCCGGTCGTTTTGTCGGACGCGCAGGACGTTTTTTCGCTTCGCGGCGAGTGGGAATTCGCGCAAGTCGAGCCCTGGAACGAGGAAGCGCTTCCTCCGACTCCGGACGCCGACAAAATCCGCGCGATTCAGGTCCCCGGCTGTTGGGAAGCGCAAGGCGTCGGGGAGCCGGGCATGAGCCAGACGTGGGACTGCGTCTGGGACTGCAATCCGCGCCCGCTCGATCATATCTACATGGGCGCCGCGTGGTATCGCAAGACGATCGACGCGCCCGAAAGCTGGGCGGATCGCGAAATCTGGCTGAAAGTCGGAGGCGTTCGCACCGAAGCGCTCTTTTACGTCAACGGCAAACGCGTCGGGTCGATCAATACCTGGTGCGGATCGTATAAGTTCCGCGTTACCGAATTCGTCGAGCCGGGCAAGCCTCTGGAGATCGTCGCGATCGTTCGCAACGACACGCCCAGCCGCAAAGGTCAGATGTGCGATTTTCATAAGTTCGGCGGGTTCTATCGCGACGTCGAGATTGAAACGACGCCAAAGACCTGGATCGACGACGCCTGGGTTCAGGGACTGATCGACGACGAGGGCAAAACGACCGCGCGCGCAAGATTTACGCTTAATACCACGCGCGAAGGGAACGTTCCCTGCGCCGTTCGCGCGACGATTAAAACGCGAGACGGCGACGTCCTTGGACAAAAGATTTGGATTGGCAAAGCCGTCTCCGAAAGAGAATGCGTTCTCGATTTTCCGCTGGAAAACGTCGAGACGTGGATTCCGGAACGTCCGACGCTCTATCTTGCCGAATTTGAACTGTTTGCCGGCGCGGGGATGAGCGCGTCTCAATCGGCGACGCACGGCTGGGTCGAACGGTTCGGGTTCCGACGTCTGGAAGCGCGCGGCGACCGTATTTATTTGAACAATAATCCTTATTTCATGCGCGGTTACGGCGAGACGTTCATCTATCCGCTGTCGTTGATTTCGCCCCCCGACGTCGAGACGCATAAGGCGAATATGAGCGTCGTGCGCAAGTGCGGGTTCGTTTTGGCGCGTCAACACACTCATTGCGAAATCCCCGAGTATTTTGAAGCCGCCGACGAAAGCGGAATCCTCGTTCAGCCGGAGGCTCCGTACTATCAGGAGAAGCCGTGCGAAGCGTTTGAATTCGACCCGATGCGCGATTTGCAGGAGCTTTGGCGGCATTACCGCCGCTACACGTCCTTCGCCGTCTATTCGATGGGGAACGAAGGTCGCATACCGCCTCCGCTCGACGCGGAACTCTACCGCTGGGTTAAGGAAAACGACCCCGGCAGACTCGTGATTCACCAGGACGGGGGATATTGCGACAAGGAGAATTCCGACGTGCTGACGAGCGTCGACGGCGTGAACGCTTCGATGATTCTGCCTTGGGAACGAGGAAGTCACGACGACCTTAAACAGCCGTATTTCGCGCACGAATACATGAACTCGTCCGTCATGCTCGATCCGCGTCTGGAGCCGAAATTTACCGGTCCGTTGCCGCCGCTTGTGTCGATCGACGTCTATGAAAACACGCTTCGTTCGTTCGGGTTGACGCGCGAGCAGGGAGACGCGTGTATCCGCGCCGCGCACGCGCTTCAGGCGTTTTGGAACAAAGACGGGCTGGAAATCGCGCGCAACGACCCGTCTTGCGACGGATACAGCTTCTGGAATTTCATCGATCAGATGGTGATTCAAAACGGCGTCTATACGTCGCAAGGGTGCCTGAACGCGTTTTACGAACAAAAAGAAGGGGGCTGCCCGATCGACGAATTCCTTGAATTCAACGGTCCGACCGCCATGATTGTCGACTGGGACGAACCTCTGCCGATTTTCACGTCGGGGTACGAGCTTAAACTCAAGCAGTTCATATCGCACTTCGACGAAAAACCGCTCGCGCCGGGCAAAATCGTCTGGTCGTTCCGGGACGCCGACGGAAAAGAATATGCGTCCGGCGAGACCGCGTTTGACGAGATCTCCGCCGGATCGGCGCTCGACTTGCCGTCGATCGAACTGGTCGTTCCGGACGTCGACAAGCCCGTCGCGCTGACGCTCTTTGTCGAAATTCCGAATACCGACGTTCATAACCATTGGCCGTTCTGGTTCTTCCCGAAACGCGAAAAACCGACCCTTGAAAACGTCGCGGCGTCCGACGCGCTCTTCGACGCGCTCGCGCCTTATTACGACGGAATCAAACGCGCCGACGATCCCGACGCGAAAGACGCGCTTCTGATCACGGCGAACGACGATCCCGCGTTTGACGAAGCGAAAGCGGAAGGACGGCCCGTCCTGGCGCTTGACCTCGAACCCGGCGACGCCAATATCCGCCTGGGTTGGTGGTCGTTTGGGAACCAACTCGGCACGGCGACGTTCGATTCGCCCCTGTTCGGCGATTTCCCGCGCGAAGAGACGGCGTCGCTCCTTTGGTTCGCGGCGCTTAAAGACGGCGCGTTGACGATCGAAGACGACAAGTTGACAAAAGATTGGGAGCCGCTCGTTTTAGGCGACGGGCTGCAAAACTATTGCGCGTATCTTTTGAACGCGAAAAACGTAGACGCGCCCGCCGTGCGCGTCTACGGACTCGACCTGCTCCAGGATCGGCCCGAAACGCTGAATTTGCTCGACAATATGATCGAGTATTGCCGGAAGGGAACGACGGATTCGTCGTCGCGATAACGTTTTTTTCAGAAATTTTTCCGTTTTTGTTGACTACGGAGAACGTTTTGCATAATATAATGGGGTAGGGGGAAGTTTCCCTTCGGCGCGATTGTCGTCGCGGCCGCGGGGAATCGCCTTAACGCGTATTTTAAGCTTTTAAGCGGTTGGCGTTTGCCGATCGTCATAAAGGAAAAGAACTATGGAATATCGCAATTCTCAGGAATCGTATGAAATCTACGACGCGTCGGAAAGCGGCGTCTTTCGCGCTACGCGAGAAGTCGCCGTCGACCAGGCGTCCTTTATTAAAAACGTCTATCTTCACTTGACGGGCGCAGTCGCCTCGTTTGCGGCGTTGGAAGCGGCGATTTTCGCTTTGGTCGGAGTCGCCCCGATCGCTTCGTTCATGCAGGAGCACGCAAGGTTAACAAGTCTGATACTCCTGGGCCTCTGCCTGGGAGGGCCCGCTCTGGGTCAGGCTCTCATCGGATCGAATCCGTCTAAGAGAGCTCAGTATTTCTTGCTTGCGTTTTATGTCATGCTCTATGCGGCGATCTTTCTTCCCATTCTGACGTTCGCGCAGATTCTAACCGGCGACGCGTCGCTTATATGGCAGGCGGTGGGTCTCACAGTCGCGCTCTTTATCGCGCTGTCCGCCGCCGTCTTTATGACGCGCAAAGACTTTTCGTTTTTGCGAACGGGCCTCGCTTTCGTCGGCCTGGCGGCGATTATTTTGATCGTCGCGTCGTTTATTTTCAACTTCTATCTCGGAACGTGGTTCTCCGTGGCGATGATTTTGTTCGCGTGCGGATACGTTCTGTACGGGACGTCGAACATTATTCATCATTGCGGACCCGGCGACGAAGTGTTTGCTTCGATTGAGTTGTTCGCTTCGGTGATGACGCTGTTCTACTACATTTTGAGAATCCTGATGGCGTTCAATCGCCGTTGACCGCAAAACGGTCGACAGTTTTCGCTTTTCAGGGCCGGGCGTTCTCTTTCGCCCGGTCCTTTGTTCTTTTCAAGACGCTTTGCCGGTTTCAGAGGACGGCGACGACGTTCCCGCGTTCGCTATTTTCAGAAGGATCTTCCGGCTTTTGGGGGTATTTCCAAAAATTTTAAATTTGATACAATAGAACAATAGACAATTAGGATTAAGACGGGCGATTGCGGCGAGCGCTTGCGCGACGCGCGGCGTCGTTCGTCCCTTTACGGATTATTCCGGCGCCGACGCGCGTTTTTTTCGAAAACGCAAGGTTTTGGCGCGACCTGAGTTTTGTGGAGACAATATCGTTATGGCGACCGACGCCCATGGATTAGACGTACGACAATTAGTTCTGTACAGCGGCTCGTTTGGACCTCGTGAAATCGACGAGTTGCGTAAGGAAATTAGTCGCGACATTAAGAAATTCGACGAGCTCAAAGGAGCGGTCAACGAACTCAAGACGAAAGAAGAAGACGAATTGAGTCCCGCCGTCCGCGTTAAGTTGGGCGTGTGCCAATTTCTTATCGGCGCTTACGACGACGCGTTCGCCTCTTTGAAAAAAGGGGACGGCGGCGCGCTGGCGCATTTCTATTTCGCGAAATTGCACGTCGTTAAGCACGAATACGAAGAAGCGATCGACGCGTACAACACCGCTCAGTCGGCGGGGTACAACGTCGACGTCTGCGCGCTTGGACGCGCGGAAGTCTATCGCGAAATGGGCAAATTGCAACAGAGTTTGCAAGAGCTCGATTATTTGTCCGGCGCCGTCGAACAGACCGCCGAATACCTCTATCAACGCGCGGCGACCGTCAACGCGATCGGCGGCAATCCTATGGAAGCGGTCGCGCTGTACGAACGCGCCGTTCAGGCCGATCCGAACCATCCGGGCGCGCTTTACGGTCTTGCGCTCGAGAACGAACGTCGCGGCAACGACGACGAAGCGCTCGTCTTCTATCAACGCGCCGCGTCGCATTTCCCGACGAACGTCGGCACGCTGATTAATCTGGGCATTTTGTACGAAGACCGCGAGCAATACGAAGAAGCGGTCGTGTGCTTCAAGCGCGTTTTAGACGCGTATCCTATGGATCGTCGCGCCGCGCTGTATTTAAAAGACGCGCAAGCCGCCGTCGACGTCGGCCGCAAGACTGAAACGACGTCCACTCAGGAAAAAGCGAAGATGCGCAGTCTTCAAAAGAAAATTTCCGAGATCGAATTCTCGCAACGTTCGCGAAACTGCCTCGCGTCGATGGGCATCGAGACGCTCGGCGATTTGTGCCAACGCACCGAACAGGATCTGCTGCGCATGCCGAACTTTGGCGAGACGAGCTTGAACGAGATCAAAAACCATCTGGCGAACTTCGACCTCAAACTCGGCATGACGACCGAAACCGCGCCTCCTCAAACTTCCTCGCAAGTCGACGAAGAGGTTCCGCCGGAAATGCGCGAATTGCTCAGCTGCCCGGTCGCCGACCTCGAATTGTCCGTGCGCGCGAGAAAGTGCATGAGCCGGCTTGGCGTCAAGTCGATCGGCGACCTCGTCAAGAAAACCGCCGACGAGCTCCTTGCCTGCAAGAACTTCGGCGTTACGAGCCTGAACGAGATCAACGAGCGGCTTAGCAAGAAAGGTCTTAAATTACGCGGAGAATGACGGTTCGATAAGCGTTTTTTCAGACGACGTTCAGGGCGTTCGCGCGAGTGGTCGCGCGAGCGCCTTTTTTTAGCGTCGCGCGCGAACGCGCTTTTCTCGCGGGGTTGTAAAAAGCGCGTTTAGCGCTAGAATTTCAGGCGCGGTCAACCAGTTTTTTCCGCGTCGTCAATGTTTCCGCGCGTCGCCTTTCGACGCGTTTCCAACGTGAGAACGCTTTATGCAAGACCTCTTTCAATACAAACTGATTCACAAAGATCAGGGCAGTCGGGCGCGCCGGGGCTCTTTTGCGACCGCGCACGGCGTCGTCGAGCTTCCGACTTTTATGCCCGTGGGCACAAGAGGCTCGGTCAAGGGCGTCGAAGTCGGGCTCCTGGAAGAGACGGGCTCGCAGATCGTCTTGGGCAACACGTACCACCTCATGCTCAGGCCGGGCGAAGACGTCGTTCGCGATCTTGGCGGTCTTCATCAGTTTTGCGGCTGGAAGAAGGCCATGCTTACCGACAGCGGCGGATTTCAGCTCTTTTCGCTCGCGCAACTCACGAAAATTACCGAAGAGGGGGCCGTGTTCCGCTCGCATATCGACGGACGAAAGATCGAATTGACGCCGGAGCGGTCGGTCGCGATTCAGGAAGCGCTTGGCGCCGATATCGCGATGGTTTTCGACCACGTGATCGCGCTGCCGAACACGCGCGCGAACATTCTGGACGCCATGGAGCGCACGCTGCGATGGGCCGTTCGCTGTCAGAAGGCGCACGCCCGCGAGGATCAGGCTCAATTTGCGATCGTTCAGGGCGGATTGGAATACGACTTGCGCAGGCGTTGCGCCGAAGAGCTCGCCGCGATGGATTTTCCCGGCTACGCGATCGGCGGGCTGAGCGTCGGAGAAGAGTCGCAGGAAATGTACGACTGCATCGAGGCGACGGTTCCCTATATGCCCGAGAACAAGCCGAGGTATTTGATGGGCGTGGGAACGCCGCAGGATTTGCTCGAGGGAATTTTGCGCGGCGTCGATATGTTCGACTGCGTCATGCCGTCGCGAAACGGCCGCAACGCCATGGCGTTTACCGACCATGGCCCGATGCGGTTAAGAAACGCCAGGTACGAGCGCGACGAGCGACCTCTGGAAGAGGGATGTCCGTGCCCCGCGTGCCGAAGGAGCCGGGCGTATATTCGGCATCTCTTCATTACCGAGGAAATGCTCGGCCCGATCCTTCTGACGATTCACAATATTACCTACTACCAACGCCTCATGGACGGCGCGAGAAAGGCGATTGAAGAAGATCGATTCGTCGATTTCTGCCGCGGAAAATTCGACGGCTGGTCTCAAGGGATTCCGGACTGACAGGAGCGCGCCTTATGAAAGTTCCGAATATCGCCGGAAAGCCGTTTCGATTCAACATGACCCCGTTGATCGACGTGACGTTTCTGCTGATCGTCTTCTTCGTCATGTCCAATCGGCTCATTCAAGACGAAGTCGCCATGGAGATGACGTTGCCCAGAGAGGCGTCCGGCGAGACGATCGTCGACGACGAATCCGACAAAATCGTCGTCAACGTCGAGAGCGCCGACGTCTACTATTTCGGCGCCAAACGCGTCGACGTCGACGAACTTCGAGCGCGGCTGATTCGCGAAAAACAGCGCGCGACGCGTCCGGTTTCCGTGCGTATTCGCGCGAATCGCGACGTTCCCTACGGCGCGATCGAGCCGATTTTGATCTTGTGCGCGCAGTCGGGGTTCTCCGACGTGTCGTTTGCGGTCGTCGAAAACTGAACGTCCGCGCGAAGACGTTAATCTGGATAAAATACGCAACTTTGTTCTAAAATAATCAATAGCTCGCTTCTGCGCTTTTTCTCTATAAAACCAATCGAAAGTACGAAACGAAAAATCCCCAAGAGGAGCGCCGCCGTCTTCCGATTGATAATTCGCGTCGCGTGAAATCGCAACGGAGGTCGATTTCCTGACGCGCGTTCCGCAGCAACGAGAATACTCCTGACGTTCGCGCCGTTCGCGAAAAAGCGGCGGCGCGAACGCCCCTGTTTGACGAGTTTCGCTTTTTTGCAAGATTCGCCGCAAGTTTGACGGTTGGGGAACGTATGACGATTAAGCGCCCGGCGCTTGTTTCGTATTGGCCGCGCGAGCGGCTTTAATCGGTCGACAGAATTAACGACGCGAATTACGGAAAGGTTGCGTTATGTTCGACGAACACGACAATTGTAGCTCAGATTCTCACGATTCCGGCTCGGAAGGAAAGAAGAACGCCTACTGCTCGTTCTGCCGAAAGAACTACAGAGACGTCGGGCCGTTGGTCGAGGGGCCTGGCGACGTCTACATTTGCGGGGAATGCGTCGAGCTTTGCAACACGATCTTAGCGCAAGAGCGTCGTCGCCGTCGCGGCGACAAATCGTTGGGCCGCGTTCCTTCTCCAAGAGAATTGCTCGAAAAGCTCGACGAATATATCGTCGGACAAGACTACGCTAAAAAGACGCTTTCTGTCGCCGTCCATAACCATTATAAACGCATTGCGACCCAATGCGATTCGAGCGACGTCGAGTTGGGCAAGTCGAACGTGCTGTTGCTCGGTCCGACCGGCTCCGGCAAGACTCTTCTGGCGCAAACCCTTGCGAAAACGCTCGACGTCCCGTTTGCTATCGGAGACGCGACGACGCTCACCGAGGCGGGGTACGTCGGAGAAGACGTCGAAAATCTCATTTTAAAACTCCTTCGCGCCGCCGACTTTGACGTCGAGCGCGCTCAGCGGGGGATTATCTATATCGACGAAATCGACAAGATCGGGAAGACGAGTCAAAACGTGTCGATCACGCGCGACGTTTCCGGAGAAGGGGTCCAGCAGTCGCTGCTCAAAATGCTCGAAGGCACGATCGCGAACGTGCCGCCTCAGGGGGGGCGCAAACATCCCGATCAGCAATACGTTCAAGTCGACACGTCGAATATTCTTTTCATTTGCGGCGGCGCTTTTGTCGGAATCGACAAGATAATCGAGAACCGCATGGGCAAGCGGTCGATCGGGTTCGTTTCCCCCGGCTCCGAGGAAAAACAGCGCTCCAGCCGCGCCCGACTGCGCAGTCTGTCGTGCGAAGTCGACGAGAAACCGTCGGTGTTGGAGAACGTTACGCCCGACGACCTTTGCGAATACGGACTCATTCCGGAGCTTATCGGTCGACTTCCGGTCGTCGCGACGCTTGATCCTCTTTCGGAATCGACGCTCTGCCGCGTCTTGCGCGAGCCGAAAAATTCGCTGGTCAAACAATATAAGAAGCTCTTTGAGATGGAAGGCGCCGAACTGGAATTTTCCGAAGACGCGCTTCGCGCGATCGCCGCGACGTCGATGGAAACGCAGACGGGCGCGAGGGGGCTGCGATCCGTTCTCGAAACGCTTATGCTCGAGCCGATGTTCGCGTTGCCCGACCGACCCAAAGGGGAACGGTACTATATCACGCGGGAAATGGTCGAAGGAAAAGTCCCCGTCACCCCCGAGCCGGAACAACGCGAGTCGCTTAAATCCGCGTAAAAGCTTGACGTCGGCGTCGCCGCTGACGGCGCGCGCTTCCGCGCGGGTCCGGCGGCGTATGGCGTATGCGCCGTCGACGCGGCGTTCTCTAACCGACGCGTCGCCTAACCTATTCTCTTTCTCTAATAGCGCGACGCTTTTCCAACGTTTTCTGTTCCTGTTATTCTTGACTCTGATGTAACGTCGCTGTATAATAGGCCGTGGAGGGAAAGATCATGAACGAATTTATCTCTGCTTCTCACGACGTGGCTTTTAAGGCGTTGTTTGTCCGAAATCCCGATATTCTCAAAGCGTTTCTTAACGACTCGCTTGAACTGAACCTTACGGACGACGACACAATTAAGATCCTGAGCCCGGAAGATATTCCCAACTTCGCCGAGGGTAAGGTCAGTCGATTCGACGTTCACGTCAGAACGGCGAATCGACGCTACAACGTCGAAATGCAGGCCAGCAGAACGGGGTTCAGCGCGGAACGCGTTTTATATTACTGGAGTCAACTTTACGGGGACGGATTTGAGTCGGGGAACAGGTACGAAGAACTTGACCAAACGTATTCGATAAACGTTCTCGGTTTCAATTATTTTAAGTGCAAGAAATATCATTCGTCGTTTTCCATTTTCGAAGACGAACGTTTTGAGCGCCTGACCGACAAATTGTCGATTCACATCTTCGAATTGCCGAAAGTTCCTGGGGAGTTAATACCGGGCGATCATACGCAGGATTGGATGGAGATAATCAAGGCGGACACAGAAGAAGCGTTGGAAACGATTAGAGCAAGAACGGAGAATCCCATGATTAACAAAGCGATTGACTCAATTTACCGTTTAAACGCCGACGAGAGACTTCGCGAACAAATTCGCGTCCAGAGAAAGGCGGAGCTTGATTATGGCAACGACATGGCCGTTGCCAAAGCGAAGGGCATAGAGATAGGCGAAGCGAGAGGTATAGAAATAGGCGAAGCCAAAGCTTATTCCGACGTCGTAGAGAATATGCGCCGCAACGGCTTTTCAGAAGAGCAAATTAAGCTAATCGTAGGCGCCGGTTATAAAGATTGAGAGCGGAGCGGAAAAGCCTCTGAAATTGGATCGTTTGAAATGAAATTGACGTCGCTGCAAGCGGTAGCGCGCTTCCTGGATCCGCCTCCCGTTGTCGGCTCTGTTGCGCGGACGCGGCAGACAAACAAAGCGACGCCAAAACACATGATTCTCCAAATAACGCGACGCCATAACGTATATCCATCCGGGGATTTACATCCCCGGCTTGTGCGGCGACGCTCAAACGCGTGTCCGAGCCGTTCGCTGTAGCGAACGGGTTGATTGAACAACGCGTCGCCTTACGCACGATTCTCCAATCAACGCGACGCGTTTCTGCCGAACAATCTACAAACCTCTTTCTTTTAACCCGCTTACGATATCGACATAGACGTCGCGGATATCGGAGACGTTCGGTCCCGTTTTTCTCGATAAGCGTCGTCGCCGGAAATCGATAGCGTCGATATGTGAGATTCCGCGATACGAGTTCGAGCGAACAATATGAAAATCGGACCCCCATCTGGCGGATTCGACCGTCACTAACCCGTCGTTGTCTCCTTCGACGCGTTTTACGACCAGATAGGCGACAGACTCAATAATATCGGAGAGCGGACGACTCATAACGCAAGCGAAGCTCTGATAATAGATTCCGGGAACGTCGGGATTCTGTTCGTTAAACTTGCGCATGTAGTCCGTGGAGAGCGCCGCGCACGTTTTCAGGAAATCGGGGCTCTTGTCTCCCATGAGGCGGGCCGCGACGTTCACGACAAACGCCGCGGCCTTCCAAAAAGGTTTTGGAATCGCAAGGAGTTTGTCCATCGTTTTCGAACCGCGATGGGGCGTCGCTATCGTCGTGATACTGGCGATCTTATCT
>JAEEGL010881109.1_pt1 | contig 14770 bp, 10 predicted proteins | sample 9134231 | NCBI WGS metagenome assembly JAEEGL01 (sample SAMN16246548, study PRJNA631951) | gut metagenome | biome: gut microbiome; feature: rumen; material: fiber-attached | host: Bos | place: Iran: Karaj | collected 2018-10 | reverse complement strand
GTCATTATCCCTTTAAATTGCACATATTATAGCATATTTTCATAATTTTTTCAAGTTTTTCAAGATTCTTATAGTTTTATTTTATATTTTTTTTACTAAAAAAGCACTATTGTATTAGTGCTTTTTATTATTTTTTTAGTCTTTTTATTTTAGGAGAATCTTTATCATATAGTTTATCATTTACTTCAAAGAAGTGATTATCTTTTCCATTAGGTGTGCCTTTATGTGTCTTATCTCTTTCTATTATTACTCCTTTTTCTAATAGTGGTACTAACATATTATCATATATTTCACCAAATGGTTTTTTCTCACTATTTTGTGAGTTATAAAAACTTCTGAAATCTAGATATGTTAATGATTGTTTCATAGATAGAATGTATTGTAATGTTTGGAAATCAAGAGATGTTAGAGTTCCATTTACAGATGAATTTATCATATCCATAATATGTTCTTTTTCTAACTCTGTTCTAACATGTTCCATCATATAATTTAAGAAGAATGATACATTTCTATATCTTTCTACATCATGTATAACTCTATAGTATTCTTGTTTATTTAGAGATATTCCTCTATTAAATATTATAAATGGATATGCTTCTTTATTTAATAGATACCACATACTAGTTGTACGTGCTGTTCTACCATTTAAATCATAATATGGGTGGATATATACAAAATAGAAATGCATTATTTGAGATTTTAAGAATATATCTGTTTCTGATCCGGTATTTAGAGTATCATCATTTTTCATAAAATCATATAATCTAGTCATGTAATCAGAAACTTTATCTGGATGAACTCCCATACTGTACATTCTACTATGTTTTTTCATTGTTTCTTCTCCATATAATTCTCTTATGAAATATAGATATGATTTCATATCTGGAAAATCTTCTATAACTGTATTCATTAATCCTGATCTATAAATATATACAGGGTTTTTACGATAGTATTTACCCATGTTTTCCCTATCTTCTTCACTTAATAAATCTTTTGATAGTATATTATATAATCTTCTTACAGTATCTTTATTTATTTCTTTTCCTTCTAAAATATATTTATATCCTTTATAGAGATTTAGTATTCTATTTCTTTTTTCTTTATCTTTTATTTGTAATCTATGATAGATAACATTGTTTACTAATTCTACATCGTCTTTATATCCTTCAATTAAGTTATTTGCTTGTACTTCATGTGAGAATAATACATCTTGTGAGAATTGTCTACTATTCATGTAGTCTAGACCTTGTAGAAAGTCATCCATTTCTTCTCTTCTTCTCTTTAAATCATCTTCAATTAAATATAATTTTTGATCATCTACTAATAAAGGTAATTCTGTATGTTTTTTCATATTATCACCAAACCGGCGATTATTTTAACACAAAATAGTAAAAAAAGCAATGTTAGTCATTGCTTTCTCTTAGTTTATTTAGTTCTTCTATAAATTCTTTTGGAGGACCTTGTTCAAAGTATAATTCTTTTTTTGTTATTGGATGAATAAACTTAATTGAATAAGAATGTAACATTTGACCAAATTCATTTCCTTCACCATATACAGGATCATTTGTTACTCTATGATTTATATAAGATAGATGTACTCTTATTTGATGTGTTCTCCCTGTATCTAATAAACATTCTATAAAAGTATTATCTTTAAATCTTTCTATTACTTTAATATGTGTTATTGCTTTTTTTCCTGTAGGATTTATTGCCATCTTTTGTCTATTTGAAGGATCTCTTCCGATAGGTGCATCAATTGTTGCGGTATTTTCTTTTATTACTCCATCTACAATTGCTAGATACTTTCTTTCTACTTCTTTTTTAGAAATCATTTCTGATAATAGTTCCATAGTTTTTTCATCTTTTGCTACTACCATTAATCCTGATGTATCTTTGTCTAATCTATGTACTATTCCTGGTCTAATATTTTTAGTTTTATCTTTATTTAAATAAAATAATAATCCATTTACTAAAGTATCGTCATAATGACCCGGAGCAGGATGAACTACTAATCCACTAGGTTTATTAATAATCATTAAATATTCATCTTCATAAACTATATCTAGAGGTATTTCTACTGGTTCTACTGAAATATCAAAATCTAATTCATCATCTATTTCTATTTCATCATTTAATTTAGTTTTATAATTAGATTTAATTACTTTTCCGTTTACAGTTACTTTTTCTTCGTCAATTAATTTTTGTATCTTACTTCTAGATATATCTAATTTATTTGATAAATATGTATCAATTCTTATGTTTTCTTCCTCTACTATCATCTTTGTTATTCCTTTCTATAAATATTAAGTATATTAAATATAGAATTATTCCTATTACTATAAAGCTATCTGCTAGATTAAATACAGGGTAATTATATGATCCAAATTTAAATAATAAATAATCTATTACTCCATGATAAATTAATCTATCAAAGAGATTTCCTATTATACCACCTATAATTAATCCTAATGAAATCTTTTCTAATTTATGTGGTTTTTTTAAATTAGAAATATATTTATCTAAGAAGAATAACATTATTATTCCTACTAGTGATAATAACCAAACTTTTCCTCTTAATATAGAGAATGCTCCTCCATCATTTTTAACAAAACAAATATAGAAAAAATTACGTATTATTTCATATTCTTTTAATGGAGTTAATTTTGTTTTAACTAGAAACTTTATAAATAAATCTATCATGAAACATATTATAGATATTTCATATATTTTTGATTTACTCTTAGTATATTTAATTTTAAAAAATTCTTTAATCTTCTTCATTATCTTCCTCTAAATTCTTTATTCTATCTACTATTATTTGATATCTATTTAATCTTTTTTCTACTCTACCTCTTATTTTTAAGATATTTCCTTTATCGATATTAGGTACCTTATTTAATACTTTTGGAAATAATATATATTCTATTTGACCTGATTCATCTGATCCTGTGATAAAGGCCATTTTATCTCCTTTTTTAGTATTAACTAATTTTACTTTATCAACTAATAATAATGTATCTACTTGTTTATCAAAATGATTTTCTACTTCATTTATAGGTATTGCATATGGATTATTCTTTTTATACATAGTTGTTGGATGATTTGATAAGTATATTCCATATACTTCTTTTTCTTTTAGTAAAATATCTTTTTGGTCAAATTCTTGTTGAAAAACTATTTCAGGTTTTACTACTAATGATTCATCTAAATCTTTAGTAAGTTCTCCATAATTATATAAATTATCTAAATTATATAGAAGTGTTGCTTTATTATAATTAAACTCTCTAAAGACATCAGCTATAATTAGTGTTTCAAATATTTTTTTAGTTATACCTGCTCTAACGAGACGTGAAAAAGCATTATAAATATCTGTAAATATTCCTGATTCTCTTTCATCTAATATTGTTTTTGATACTACTGTTCCAATTGATTTTATATTAGATATTGGATAAATAATTGTATCTTTTTCTACAATATATTTATTTGATGATTTATTTATACTTGGCTTTTCTATAAGTATGTGATGTGATTTTACTTCTAAAATATATTCATTTGTTTTATCAACTGATCCTATAACATTAGTTAATAAATTAGCATAGAAAATATTAGGATAATATGTTTTTAGATAAGCCATTTTATAAGCAATTATTGAATAAGCTACTGAGTGTGATTTATTAAATCCGTAGCCTGCAAAATTTAGGATTAAATCAAATAATTCTTTTGCTTTTTTCTCATCATGACCTAACTCTTTTGCTTTAGATATAAATTTATCTTCTTCATTTTTTAATAATTCAACTTTTTTCTTAGACATAGCGCGTCTTAGAATATCTGCTTCTCCTAGAGAATAGCCTGCATAAATTCTTGCGATTTGCATAATTTGTTCTTGATATATCATTATTCCATATGTATCTTTTAGAATACTTTCTAATGATGGATCTGGATATGATACTTTTTCTTCATTGTGTTTTCTTCTAATATATGTATCTATATTTACTGCTGGACCTGGTCTAAAAAGTGCTATTGCGGCAAAGATATCTTCAATACGATTTGGTCTTAATTTTCTTAAGAAGTTTCTCATACCTGCACTTTCAAATTGGAATACTCCTGTTGTGTCTGCAGTTTCAAATATTTTAAGTGTTTTTTTATCATCTAATGGAATATTAGAAAAATTAATTTCTTCATTATAAGTATTTCTTATATCATTTAAAATATTAGAAATAATAGTTAGATTTTTTAAACCTAAAAAATCCATTTTTAATAAGCCTAATGGTTCTAAATATTCCATAGTATAAGCTGATAAGTACATATCATCTGATTTAGTTAATGGAATTACTTCATCTAGATCTACTTTTGACATTATTATTCCCGCTGCATGAGATGAAGTATGTCTTGGATATCCTTCTATTTTTCTAGCTATTTCAAACATATGAGTTAGAGTTGAATCATTATCTATTTCTCTTCTAAACATTTCATCATTCTTATAAAAATCTATAAGCTTATCTTTTGTAAATGTAGGAATATAATGATTTAGGCTATCTACTTTATATGTTGGTATATTCATAATACGAGAAACATCTCTTATTACTTGTTTTGCTCCTAATGTTCCAAATGTTACTATACCAGACACTTTTTTATCACCATATTTTTTTTGAACATATTCTATTACTTCTTCTCTTTTATCATCTGGGAAATCTGTATCTATATCAGGCATAGTTTTTCTTTCTGGATTTAGAAATCTTTCAAATAATAAATCATATTTTAATGGATCAATATCAGTTATTCCTAGAGAGTATGCTACTAAAGATCCAGCAGCTGAACCTCTTCCTGGACCAACTAATATATTATGTTTTTTTGCATATTTTATGAAATCATATACAACTAAAAAGTAATTAGGAAATCCCATATCAGAAATTACTTTTAACTCATATGATAGTCTTTCTTTATAATCTTCTGGTATATTTCCTTCTAGTCTTTTTGATAATCCTTTTTTAGATAATTCAAATAGATATTTTTCTTGATTATCACATTCATATATAGGTAATAATAATTCATTTTTAGGAAATTCTATATTACATAGAGATGATATTTTCATTGTATTAGTTAGACCTATACTATCAGTTAATAGATTAATATCATCAATATATAATTCTTTATTAGAGATATCATAATCAATATTATCTGTTATAGTTTTTCCATCTCTAATCATATATAAATATGGAAGAATTGATTCTTCTTTTTTAGTTAGATATAAATTTTCTTTAAAGAATACTATATCTTTAGTAATTAAGGATACTTCTAATTCTTCTTTTTTATTTGAATATCCTAGATAAGTATTTTCATATATTTTGGATAATTCATTATATTTAGAATTATATATATATGGAATAATACATATTAAATTACTTTTATATTTTTTTATATCTTCAATAGTAATTGTTCTTTCACTTTGAATAGTAGTTAATTTTATTAAGTTTTTATAACCTTCATAGTCTTTAGCAATTACTTCTATTATTAATTCATCTAATACTAGTTCTAATCCTATAATTGGTTTAATAAATTTACTATTACATTTCTTAATAAATTCCATAGTAGAATACATATTTCTATCTATTATACATATAGAATCTAGTTTATTTTTTTCGGCATATGAAAGCAAATCATCTACTTTTAATAAAGATGATAACAATGTATAATTTGTCTTATTATTTAATGGTATATACATATATCTGCCTCCAATATTAGTTTATCATACTATTTATCTTTATTATTTAATTTGTAATAATATTCTACTTTTTTTCTATCATAATAATCTGTTTTACCTGTAGGTAGTGTTAGTGTTCTAGATATATCTAAGTAATCAACAAATTCAGGATTATGAGATACTACTATCATAGTTCCTTTATATGTTTTGAAAAACTCTCCTATTACTCTTTGAGTATCAGGGTCTAAGTGATTAGTAGGTTCATCAAGTAATAGTAAATTTGCTTTTTTTATTGAGATTTTTGCTAGAGCAACTCTTGCTTTTTCTCCTGGAGATAGTATTTTAACCTTTTTAAAAACATCATCATTAGTAAATAAGAACCTTCCTAAAATTGATCTCATTTTTTTAGGAGAAATATCATCTTCATAGAAGTTATCTAAAATAGATTTTTCTTCATCTAATAATTCTAATTCTTGTGCATAATAAGCAATTTCGGTTTTATCTGTTATTTCTACTTCTCCACTAGTTGGAGTTAATTTTCCTGCAATTAATTTTAATAGAGTTGATTTACCTGCTCCATTATGTCCTACTATTAGAAATTTTTCTCCTCTAGTAATATCTAAACTTAAATTTTTAATAACAAAATTATCATTTTCATTATATTTAAAATATAAATCTCTAATATGTACTGGATATTTAGTAGATTCTCTATTTATTTCCATATCTAGTTTTACTTTTTTATACTCCTCTGGTAGTTCTATTTTATTTTCTAACAGTTTATTTAATTTCTTCTCTCTATCTTGAGCCATTCTTTTCATTTTACCTGAAGAATATTTGTATTTATCTACAATCTCTCTTAATTTCTTTTCTTCTTTTTCTTGTTTTTTTACTTCTCTTCTTAATGTCTCTATATGTAGATCTTTTACTTTTAGAAATTTATCATAATTTCCGTCATATAAATAAAACTTTTTAGTAGCTTTATCTATAAATAAAGTTTTTGTAATTATTTTATTTAAGAAATCTATATCATGAGAAATAATTAATACTGTTCCTTTATAATGTTTTAGATAGTTAATAATATAATCTTTTGATAATTTATCTAAGTGATTAGTAGGTTCATCTAATAACATTATTTCTGGTTTAGAATATAATAATCTTGCGAAAGCTACTTTTGATTTTTCTCCACCGGATAATTCAGATAATTTTTTATCTAACATTTCATCTAAGTTGAAGCCTGCTGATATTTTTAGAAGTTCTCCTTCTGCTTGTTCACTTTCCCAATAAGCTAATTTATTATTAATCTTATCAATGTTTTTAAATACTTTATCTTGATCAATTGTTAAATCACTCAATTTATTATACTCATCTTGTAATTCTTTTTCTAATTTTTCTATAGGTCTTGCTTGTATTAAGTAATCTAATACTGATAAGTCATTTATTGGTACTTCATCATTTAATACCTGAGGTAACCAGTCTACTCTTTTATTATTAGTTATTTGTATTTTTCCACTATCAGGCACTAACTTTTTCATAATTATTTTAAATAATGTAGTTTTGCCTGCTCCATTTACTCCAACAATACCAACTTTTTCATTAACAGGTATATTAATAGATACATCATCAAATACTGTTTGTATTCCATAAGTTAATGTTAAATTTTTTATGTACATGGAACTCACTTCTTTCTAGTATCACTTTTATTTGCAAAGTTTTTTTCATTTAGTTTATTATAATATATGTTATTTGATTAGTAAAATTATAAATAATATTGATTTTTTATTGTTATAATTGACTTTAATTTAAATTTATGTTAAAGTTAATAAGCGAATACGTGAAGGAGGTTTTGAACATGGCAGTTAATAAATCAAAAAGAAAAGGTAATGTAAAAAATATTAGAAGTCACGCTTTAAATAGTACTAAAAAAAGACAAAACGTTAATTTACAAGTATATACTTATGAAGATGGAACAAAAGCTAGATTATCAGTAAAAGAAATTAGAACTTTAAATAAAGAAAAGAAAGCTGCATAATAATATGCAGTTTTTTTTTGCAAAAAAAAGAATAGTTTTTAAACTATTCTACACATGTATATCCTAATCCTTGTAGATATGCAGTTACATCAGCTTTTGGTTGATCTAATTGAAATTCTACTTTGATATATTCATTTGAAATAAATGGTTCAACTAATACTGATTGATCTAGTGTTGTTAAATCTACATTAGCATCAATTTGTACTCCAACTAAATTATTATTATTTGTTGGTGTTACACCTAATACATATCCATTAAATTGAGTTGAAGTATAAGCACTATATTCATTAGTAAAACTATCTACTGCAGTTACTCCATCAGCATTTCCTTCTGTTTGAGTAATATTAATATTTTTTGTATATCCTTTTAATACATCTCCTTCATAATTTAGAGTGTATGTAAATACTTTATCAGTTCCATCTGCATCTTGTGGTACTTCTAATCTACAATAAGGTCCTGTTGGAGTTGTATCTATTGCATTTGGCTCACTAGTTTGTTCAGGAGTTGATGCAGGTGTAGGTGTTGGACTTGCCTTTTCTGGTACTCCAATTCCTAACATTTGATATGATACACCACCTGTAATTAAGATTACAGCTATTGCTAATATAAAAAATCCAATTTTTTTGATATTTGTATTATGTCTTTCTTGTTGAGCAGTTTGTTCAACATCATTTATATTTAATACCTGTGTTCTTGTTAATTGATCTCTATCTATTTGTGCTGGTTGTGGTTGTCCCTCAACAACAGGATTCATTTGTGCAGGATCAATTTGAACTGGTACAGTTTGAACTGCTTGATTCATTCCATTCATCATATTTTGATTTTGATTCATATTAGGATCTTGATTCATAATACGTCACCTTACCTTATATAACAATTATAATTAATAATTAATTATTTGACAAGTAAAATCATTGAATTTATTTACATTTATGTAAAAACAAAAAGCGTAGAATTATTTTCCACGCTTTTTAGCATCAAATTTCTTTCTTTCTTCTGTATTTAATATTTTCTTTCTTAATCTAATATTATGAGGTGTAACTTCTACTAATTCATCTGAATTAATATAATCTAGTGCATATTCTAATGAAATAGGTCTTGGTCTTTTTAAGACAACTGTATGATCTGATCCTGCTGCTCTAGTGTTAGTTAATTGTTTTCCTTTAACTACATTTACAGCTAAGTCATCTTCTCTATTACATTCTCCTACTACCATACCTTCATATACTTCAGTTCCTGGTTCTATGAACATTGTTCCTCTATCTTCTAAGTTTCCAATAGAGTAAGCTGTTGATGATCCATTTTCTACTGATACTAATACTCCTAGCTTTCTTTCTCCGATATCAACACTTTCCATAGGACGATATTCTTTGAATGTATGGTTCATAATACCATAACCTTTTGTTAAAGTCATGAAATTAGTTGAGAATCCTATTAATCCACGTGATGGAATTGTATAAACTAATCTAACTTGATTTTCATAATTATTCATACTTTCCATATGAGCTCCACGTACACCTAAGGCTTCCATAACTCCACCCATACTATCTTGTGGAACATCTATTTGTAAATCTTCAAATGGTTCACATTTTACTCCATCTATTTCTTTAACTATTACTTGAGGTTTAGATACTTCTAATTCATATCCTTCTCTACGCATATTTTCAATTAATATACCTAGATGTAATTCTCCACGACCTGATACCATAAATGATTCATTTGATATTTGTTCTACTTTTAGTGAAACATCTTTTTGAGTTTCTCTATCTAGTCTTTCTCCTATTTTTCTAGCTGTTACTATTTTTCCATCTCTTCCTACGAATGGAGATGAGTTTGTACCAAATGTCATTTGTAGAGTTGGTTCATCTATATGAAGTAATGGAAGTGGAACAACATTATTATTATCACATACTGTTTCTCCTACTGATATATCAGCAAGACCAGCAATTGCGATTATATCTCCAGCTTCAGCTTCTTCTATTTCAATTCTATTATATCCGTAGTAACCAAATAATTTTTGAATTCTAAATTGTTTAGTAGATCCATCTAATCTTGATATAGTTACAGTTTGACCTGTTTTTACTTTTCCATTTGTTACTCTACCAATTCCAATTCTTCCTACGAATTCATTGTAGTCAAGTAATGCAGGTTGGAATTGTAAAGTAGCATTAGGATCTCCACTTGGAGCAGGAATTTCTGAAATAATAGTATCTAATATTTCACCCATACCTTCAGTTTGAGTAGAAATATCTGGATCAAATGAACAAGTATTATTCATTGCAGAAGCATAAATAGTCTTAAAATCTAATTGATCATCTTCAGCTCCTAACTCAATAAATAAATCTAGTATTTCATCTAATACTTGAACAGGACGAGCTGCAGGTTTATCAATCTTATTAATAACAACTATAGGTTTAACTTTAGCTTCAAATGCTTTCTTTAAAACAAATCTTGTTTGAGGCATAGCTCCTTCATAAGCATCTACTACTAAGATTACTCCATCTACCATGTTCATTATTCTTTCTACTTCACCTGAGAAATCAGCATGACCTGGAGTATCTAAAATATTTATTCTTACACCTTTATAATCAACTGCTGTTGTTTTAGCAAGAATAGTAATTCCTCTTTCTTTTTCTAAATCATTTGAATCCATTGATAAATTAGAAACATCTTCATTATCTCTAAACATTCCTGAGTGTTTTAAAATATCATCTACTAATGTAGTTTTTCCGTGATCTACATGAGCAATTATTGCGACATTTCTTTTTTCCATATTAATACACCTCTTTTTTGTAAACTACAAAATTATAACACATTTATTGTAAAAAAACTAGTTTTAAAAAAAATAATCCTAAATTAGGACTATTTTTCAACATATTCTATAAATTTATGTAAAGAATCAAACTCTTTTTTATTTAATTCATCTAATATTTTATGATGATTAGTAATTACTCCACCTTTGAATCTTTTTAACATTTCATAGTCATTATCATTATCTCCTATGACATATAAATCATTAAAATCTAAATCTTCTAAATAGAATAATTTTTCTAATGCATTCTTTTTATTTACAGTCTTATGGATTATATTTACATGAGTTCTGCTAGCATATATATGTATATCAATTTTGCTTTTAATATTATTTTCTATTTTTAACGCTTCATCTCTATCTTTACAATTAATTACTATTTTTACAGTATCATCTTTATTTTCTGTCTTATTATAGCCATCATCTAAATAATAATCATATTCTTCTTCATCTAAAATCTTAATAATTTCCTCTATTTCATCTTTATCAAGATATGTTGTATCAAGACATTGATCTACACTATTAAAAATCTTAGCTCCATCTTCACATATTAGATATGTATATGGAATATCTAATTCATTTAATAATACTTTTATATCTGTATAATTTCTTCCTGAGATAATACAAAAAGAATTACCTTTACTGATAAAGTCTCTAATAGTTGTAATATTTTCTTTTGTAGTAATTTCATTATTTACTAAATAAATTGTTTCATCAAAATCACTAGCAATGAACTTCATATTATCACCTATTTTGATTTTATCATAACAAAAACATTTCTTAAAGAAATGCTTTTTTATTTGACGCTTTATTTATTATTAGCGCTATTAAAATAATTGATATTATTATTGAAATGGTAATTATTATTCCATTTGTTTCAGGATTCTTTAGCTGCTTATCTGATACTTGTATGTCTATCGTTTTATTAGACATATCAACTTTATAAGCTTTTTTATCTATATCATATCCTGTAGGTGCTTTTACTTCTTTAACATAGTATTCCAAATCATCTAATGGATAAATATTATTTGGAATGCTTACTTTAGCAACCCCTTCTTTATTAGTCATATATGTATCATATAAATAATATGTCTTGCCGTCTACTTCTATTGTCTTTGGTGCAGTATTGTCATTTATACTAACATAATATTCATCTACATTATTAATTATATTTCCATAAAAAATTGTTCCATTCAAGTTTTTATTTATATGATTAATAAAGTTTTTATTACTTATTATTTCAATTGGGCTTTTATCGTAAAATGAAGAAAACATATTATAATCATAGTGATTATTCTTATAATCTTCAAATGACACTTCGAAATAAATATTTTTATCTTTTGGTACTCCATCATTTATTTTTAATATACCGCTTGTTGAAATATTTTTTATATATTTTGATATATAAACATCTTTAGGGTGTCCTGGTGTTGAATAAGACTCAAGTTGACTATCAAGATTGTCAATTCCTCTATTTAATACTAGAGTATCTAGATTTCTCATTCCCCAAACACAATCTTCTCTACAATCACAATATAGGTTAGATATTAATGTTTGAATCCTATTATTCATAATATCTTCAACTGGCTTATTTACATAAATTCCATACATAGCTTTTTCTAATTTTTTGTTTTTATTGTCACTATCAGTCTTAGTTAATATTCCTGTTTTGTCATCATTTAAAACTATTTTTTTAATTCTTGGGTTGTAACATCCCCATGGTTGTCTGCTTGCATAAAACGTTTTTAGATCTGTTCCCCATACTGTTAAAGTTCCCTCATTATCTAATCTCCAATATGAGGTATCATCAAAGTATGTGGACCAATAATATACGTTATAACATGTATTATCTCTCGCATATCCTACATTTAACTGTTCTCCTAGTGGTTTAAATCCTCCCCCAGTTCCAGCATCTATGATTCCTTCTTTTTCTGAAAGTTTTATTATGTTGGTATCTTCATTAAATGAGTGTTCTTCTGTCCAATTTACAAATATAGGTAATTCTATTTCTTTTATTCCTGTATTATAAAATGCATAATCTCCTATTCTTGAAAAACCTATTGGTAAGTCTACATGAGTTAGTTTTGGGCAATTATAGAATGCATATTCCGCAATTTCTCCTCCCATACTTGTTGGAAATTCTACTTCTTCCAAATTAGGATAATTTTCAAAAGCATGACTACCTATTACATCTATTCCTTCATTTATAATAATTTTCTTTATGTCATTTTTATACATAATCCATGGAAAATAGTTTTGTGAATTGAATGGAATTATATTATCCCAACTATTTTCTGAAATATCATCTAATGACAACACTCCATCATCATATTTCCAAGAAATGTTTGAAAAAGTTCCACTATTTGATATTGCGTATGTTGATATTGGCATTATAAGTATCATTACCATTAAAAAAAGTATCTTTTTCATATCTCTCACCTATTTTTATCTTATTTTTATTATATCATATTTAGTTTATTATATAAAACAAAAAGAGAAAGTACTATTAAGATATTTCTTAGCTTTCAAAATATCTTAAATGTTGTACTTTCCCCAAACGCGTTTCTCGAAACTAGATATTCAAACTCGAAATTCTTGGTAACACCAGTCCTTTACCTTCTTGTAATATCGTTAGTGACAATTGAGTTGCTTACTCATGTCATATGTTTCTTTTAAATAAATAAAGTTTTTTGAATTAAATTTCCAATAGTAATGCAAAAGCCTCACCAAACACCCTAAAGGGATAAACGAAATTTAATTCTTTGTGTGATTTAGAATCTTAAATATATATATAATTCCTTATCACTATCTTAGTTATATCATAGTTGCTTTTTGTTGTAAATTGATTTGTACAAAAAACATTTGCTTTACGTCAATTTACTTTATCGTTGACTCATTCCATTCTTTAGGAATGTCCAATTCCATCATTTGTAGTATTGTTGCGGCTACATTTGATAAGCCAAATTCTCCTTCTTTAAACTCAATATCCTTATCACATATAATAAATGGAACAGGATTTGTTGTATGAGAAGTCTTTACTACTTTTTTATCATCTTTCATAGTATACATTACTTCTGAATTACCATGATCTGCAGTAACTATTAAGATATATCCGTTTTCTTCACAAGCTTTTTGTAATAAGCCTAGTCCTTCATCAACTGCTTCTAATGATTTAATTGTTGCTTCATAGTTTCCTGTATGACCTACCATGTCTCCATTTGGATAATTTAGTCTTATAAAGTCATATTTATTTGATTTAATTGCCTCTACTACATCTTCACTTATTTCAATTGCTTTCATACGTGGTTTTTCATCAAATGTTATTCCTGTATCAGAATCAATACATTTATATGTTTCTAGTTCTTCATTGAATTTGTCTGTTCTATTACCATTCCAGAAGTATGTTACGTGACCAAATTTTTGTGTTTCACTTACAGCATACTCATTTATATTATGTTTTACTAATTCTTCTGTTAAAGTGTGTTTAATATGAGGTGGTTCTACTAAGAAATGTTTTGGTATTCCTAGTTCTGCATCATATTCTAACATTCCAGCATAATATATTTTTGGAAATCTTTTTCTTTCAAAATATGGAAAATTTTCATCTTCAAGTGCCATAGATATTTCTAGGGCTCTATCTCCTCTAAAATTAAATAATAAGAAAGCATCTCCATCATTAACAGTTCCTACTGGGCCAGATTCATCAGCAATTACAAATTCATGAATGTCTTGATCTACTATTTCAGGATCTTGTTCTCTATAATACTTTAGTGCTTCCATGGCAGATCTAAATGTTTTTCCTTCGCCTAATACATGAACATTATATCCTCTTTCTACCATTTCCCAATCTGCTTTATATCTATCCATAGTGATATACATTCTTCCTCCACCTGAGGCAATCTTCGCATCAAATGTATCATCATTTAATTCAGATATTTTATTTTCTAACATTTCAATATAAGTATCTGCACTTTGTGGTGGCACGTCTCTTCCATCTAATAGAATATGTACTCTTGCTTTAGCTATTCCAGATTTTTTTACTCCTTCTAGTAGAGTTAATAAATGCTTAATATTTGAATGAACATTTCCATCAGATAATAATCCTAAGAAATGGAAAGTTCCATTATTAGTTTTACAATAATCTATCATTTCATTATATGTTTTTGATTCAAATATATCTTGAGTTTCAATAGATTCATCTACTCTTTTTGCTCCTTGAGAATAGATTTGT
>JAEEGL010710761.1_pt1 | contig 14770 bp, 11 predicted proteins | sample 9134231 | NCBI WGS metagenome assembly JAEEGL01 (sample SAMN16246548, study PRJNA631951) | gut metagenome | biome: gut microbiome; feature: rumen; material: fiber-attached | host: Bos | place: Iran: Karaj | collected 2018-10 | reverse complement strand
CCGTGAAATCGGCGTTTGCGGCAGTGGCAATACCTGCGACAAGCTTCTTCATCTTACACAAGCTTTACTTCGCGCGCTTCCTACGAGATTCCTTGCGGGATTCCTTGCGCCGCTTTTCCGCAGCATCCGCCTCCTCGAAGGTCATGTCCTGGAACTTCTTGATTTGCTTCAGCTGCATATCGTACCTCCTCAGGAGCGACTTCCTGCGTCCCTCGACCTCGGCGGGGACAGTCGCCTTCTCGAGGCGGTCACGGATGTCCTTGACCTTGGACGCGAATTCGCCGACAAGTTTCTTGACAGACTCGAAACGGGCCTTGCGCACTTCGACGCTATCGTCGTCCTTGCCCCTGCCGATGGCGGCGAACTTCGCCTGCATCTCGTCTTCCGCCGCCCCCATCTCGTCCTTGAAGGGCTTGATGTGCTTCGTGATCAGCGGCATCATCTTGTAGTCGTCCGCAAGCGACTTCGCGTAGTCTGCCGGGGAGACGTCCTTGCCTGGACGCGACGCCTCGCTTCCTTCGCCGTTGGAGTCGATGAACATCACGGTCGGATAGCCGCTGATCTTGTACTTCTTGACGAGTTCCGGGTTGCGCTTCTTCGCCGTCTCGGAGAGAAGCGACTTGTCCCTCGGCGAGTCGATGAACACGAGTATCAAGTTCTTCTTGGCCTCCGCCACGAACTCGGGCTTTGAGAGGCACTCCTCCTCCAGCTTCTTGCACCAGTAGCACCAGTCGCTTCCGGAGAACACGGCGTATATGCCCTTCCCCGTAGCCTTGGACTCCTTGATCGCCGCGTCGAGGTCGTCGCTGAACCCGGCGGGGGTAGATGATGCCGCGAGCGCAGCGCCTGTGAATACGGCGGAAAGCGCCAGGACGATTGATTTTGTGTTCATGGTGTTCTTCCTTTCTTTGGTTTGTGTGACGCATATTATACCCCAAAGTCGCCACAGCGGTCAAGGGGTGCCCGCGCCTGCCGCGTCAGGCGCGGTTCGGCTTGCGGAAGCAGATGCGGCTTATTATCTGGTCGAAGCTCTCGCGGCCTGAGAGTATCTCTATCGCGATGCGGAGGTACAGGCAGCGGACAGGAGGGGCCTCGAGGCGCGGGAAGCGCACCGCGTCCTTCTCCGTTGTCACGAGCGCATCCGCGCCCATGTCGGCCGTGCGGTTGAGCGCGTACAGTATCTCCGAGGAGTCGTAGCGATGGTGGTCCGCGTACCGCTCGCACCACACCACCTTCGCCCCAAGCCGGCGGAGGGAGTCCTCGAACCCCCTCGGCGAGGCGATGCCTGAAAGCGTGCAGGTCGTCTTCCCCTCAAGCCAGGACAGCGGGAACTCCTCGCGGCTCCACACGTCGCGCAGCAGCTTCGGCGAGTGCCGGCATTCCACGATCTCCGCCTTTGGGTTGAGCCTGCGCACCTCGTCGCGCACCGCCGAGACGTCCCCCCGGCATTTCGTGAGGAATATGATGTCCGCCCGCTTCAGGTGCCGCACGGGCTCGCGGAGAACCCCGCGCGGCAGCATGTGCCCGTTGCCGAACGGATTGGTCGCGTCAACGAGCACGACCTCGATGGAATGCTTCAGCTTCTGGTACTGGAACCCGTCGTCGAGGATGAGCGTGTCGCATCCGAGCCGCTTGATCGCGTACCTGCCGGCCTTCACCCTGTCGCGGTCCACGACGACGGCGACGCCGGGCAGGTTGGACGCGAGCATGTACGGCTCGTCGCCGCCCGTGGCGGAGTCGAGCAGCACGTGGCGTCCGTCGGAAACCACGAGCGGCTTCGTCACGACCTGCGTGAACATCCTCACCCACCACGGCGCCTCCTTGCGGCGGTAGCCGCGCGAGAGTATCGCGACCTTGCGCCCCTCCGCCGCGAGCGTGCGCGCGAATATCTCCGTCACCGGCGTCTTGCCCGTCCCTCCCGCCGTGACGTTGCCTATCGAGATCACCTGTATGCCGAGCGGATACCTCCTCTTGAGCCCAGTGCGGTACAGGAAGTACCTTATGGCGACGCCGGCCGCGAACAGGCAGCTGAGGACCTTCAGGAACGCGAGGAGCGTCCTGATGCTGAACGGCTGGTCGAGGTCCGCGCCCTTCTCCTGGATGAGGCGGACGAGGTATCTCTCGAGGCGCTCGACGCCGCTCTGCCGCGCCTTGCGCACAGTCAGCGCACCTCCCCAGCGCCGGCCTGTTCGCCGCCCTCGACGAGGGCGACCTTCTCGAAGAAGAGCCTGCGCAGCGCCGATATGCGCCGCTCCTGGCGCTCGAGCGACCACATGAGGAACGCCCACTTGCGGTCGAAGTCGTACACCCGAGGAAGCCCAGGTCTGAAGGACTCGAACCTGTCGCGCATCACGGAGAGCTGCCAGAAGAGCGCATGGGTACGGTACTCGAACCCGCCCATGAACCGCTCGGCGACCTCGGCCATCGTCACTGCGTGCCGCTTCTGGTATATCTTGAGCGCATGGGCGAAGTGCCCGAGGTAGAAGTTCGCGAGCGCGTTCAGGTTCTCCTCGGAATGGGAGAGGTCCGGCCAGCCGAAGCTGCCCCTTATCGAGCACGTCGCGACGCTCTTCGGGACAACCCGCTGGCGGATTATGTCGTACTCGAACTCGTATATCTCCTTGCCGACGCCGTAGAGCGGCGACCCCGTCGCCGGGTCGTACTTCTTCATCGCCATGTTCTGCGCGGCCGCGTCGCCCATGAGCGCGGCGAGGGCGAGGACGACGTCCTTCTCCTCGACCGACGCGTCGTCCGCGTTGCAGAAGTAGGTCGCGGGGATGGAGTCCATCGGCTCTCCCTCGCACCTCTCGCGGATGTAGAAGTCCACCGGCCTCCTGCCGCTCTGCGGACGCCGCCTGAGAAGCAGGTAGCTGCGGCTGAGGCTCACGCCGAGCGAGCGGAGCGCGCCTATGCGCGCGAGCATGTAGCTGCCGTAGTCGCGCCGCGCGCTCGAGAGCCTCTTCTCGATGAGGCTCCTCTCGAGCGGGCTCCTGTTCGTCTTGAAGACGACTTCGCGCGTCTTGCCGCGCCCGATCGGGGCGTTCTCGTCCTCGCGTATCTCGTACACGTTCGCGTAGAGGACGACCTCGTCCTTCGACATGAGGCCGCGTATGTTCGAGAGCAGCACCTCGCTGCGGGCGTCCGCGCCCGGATGCATGACCGCGCGCCCGTCCACGTAGGTCGCGCCGGGGAGAGCCGTCCTCCTGTCGTCGAACGCTGGCGTCGAGCCCTCGCCAGCGACGGCGTATATCTCGCCCGTTATGTACATGTACAGCGTCTCGACGAACGCATTCGACGTCTCGTCCGCGAACTCCGGCCGCGTCAGAAGCGACTCGTACAGCGAAAGCAGCTCCTGCGTCTTCTGTATGACGCCGAGCTGGCCGAGGCGACCGAGAGCGACGGACTCCATAAGCTGCTCGAGCGCGGGGATTAGCCTCTCGAGCGCGACGCCGCGCCTCATGCCGAACAGCTCGATCTCGTGGTGCCCCCTGTACTTCGGCATGCGGCAGAACGAACAGGGCTGGCCCTCGTACACCGAGACGAGCTCCTTCATCCCGCGCACGAACTCCTTCGGATCGTCCTGCGCGAGCGCGGCGAAGCGCCTGAGCTCGGGGAACGTGAGGAAGTGCACGCCGCGCGCGGAGTGGTAGTACGACAGGCTTGTCGCGATGCGCTTGCGCGACGCGGCGAGCGCGACCTTCATCTCGGACTCCGACCACGCGAGCGGCTTGACGCGCCACTCCTGCCCGATCTCGCGGTAGTGCTCCAGCGTCGTCTCGTTGCGGTCGCCCATCACGATGTCGTTCATCGCGAAGCCCGCCGGCCCGAGCAGCCACGCGTCCGCCGCGTACAGCTTCGGCGACGGCACGTCGCGCTGCGAAATCTCGATCGTCGAACCGTTCACCACGTTCGCGCAGAGGATGCGGTGCATGAGCGTATCGCCGCGCCGCGCGGACGGCAGGCACGAGAGCCGCCAGAAGCGTCCGTCGAGCAGCGGAAACGCCGCGACGGAATGGTTGCCCGTCGTCATCGTGAACACGCGCCCCGTCGCCTTGCCCCTCCCGAGGTCGCGCTTCTCGACGATCAGTACGCTCGGCCTCTCGCGCAGGCGCGAGGAGATGCGCTTCTCGAAGATGAACGTGTCGTCGCCGACGTCCCACGCCTCGAACGTGCGCTCACGGCCCATCGCGACGGTCTTGACGACGCCGGGACGCCTCTTGCCGGCCTTGCGGACGCGGCACAGGAACTGGCGGACGGCGCTCACCGGTGGCCGTGGCCGCATCCGCACGAAGCCTTTCCGCGCGAACGCCCCTCCCTTTTCGTCTCAACGGAAATCAAATCCTCGGCAAGCGCGCCGACGGCGTCAAGCCCCGCCTCGTCCGCCGCGTCGAGCAGGTTGCGCAGCGCGGGAAGGACCCACTTGCCGAACTGCGGCTGGCCGACGGACGCGAGGCGCCCGTACGCGCCGAGGCACTGCACGAGCCTCTGCACCGCCGCAAGCGGCAGCACCTTCACGATGTCCTCGCGCCCGCTCGCCTTCGCGTAGAGCGCGACGAGCGCGCGCCTCCATTCACCGGACATCTCCACGTATGGGTCGTACACGAGCGACGCGAGGTCGTACGCGGCAGGCCCGAGGCGCATGCCCTGGAAGTCGATGAAGCGGAGCGTGCCGTTCATCCACAGCACGTTCGTTGACTGGAAGTCGCGGTGCACGAGCGCCTTGGGCTCCGCCTCGAGCGTCGCCGCAACCTTCTCGAGCTCGCGCTCGACGTCCTCCGGCATGGCGCGCGCGAAGCGCGTCCCGAGGCAGTGCTTGCGGAAGAGGTTGCGCTCCCACGTCCAGGTCTCGTCGTCGAACCCGGGCAGGAGGTTCAGCCCGTCAAGTGCGGGGTCGCCTCCGAGAGCGTTGAACTTCGCGAGGGTCTCCACGACCTTCGCGTACTCCTCCAGGGACATCTTGTGCTCCGCGCCGGCGTCGGAGAGCACGAGCGTCTTGATTGGCACGAGGTCGGCGAGGACGTCCGGCACCGGGATGCCCTTCTCCTTCAGGTAGCGTGCGTGCCCGGCGTAGAGCCCGTTCTCGTCGCGGTTGCCGTCGTCGTAGACGATGATGATGCCCTTGTCGCAGCGGAAGAACACGCGCTCGCTGCCGCGCGCGCCGAGGAACTCCACCTGCGGCCCCGCGCCGACGGCCTCGAGCGCCGCCTTCACCTGCGGGAAGTCCGCGAACGCGTTGTCGTCGCCGTCGCGGTTGAGGTCGATGTACCCAGGGACAGTCCCCGCGTCCGTCCAGAGCATCTCGCGGCTCTTCACGGCCTTGACGAACTTGCCGTGCATCATCGCGTCCTCGTAGGCGGAGACTATCGACGAGAAGCCCTCGGGCTTCACGAACTTGAGTATCTCTGGCTTGAGCACCGAGATGCCGCAGTAGGTGTAGGTGCCGTCGCATCCGGCGTCCTGGCTGCGCCAGTTGGTGACGAACCCAGACTCCGGCTCGACCTCGATAGTGCGCGGGCCGGACTCCGCGACGAGTCCGCAGCCGATCACGCTCGGGCTCTCGAAGTTCCTCACCTTGTCGAGCGGATTCGGCGCGTTCTCCACGACGATGTCGCCGTTGACGAGGTAGAACGGCTCGTCGCCGATCCACTCGCGCAGCGGATTTAGCACGCCGCCGGTGCCAAGGATCTCGGGTTCGTAGCTGACCTTGATCCTGACCTTGTCGCCGGCTGCGGTCGCGCCGCGCCGGTATCCGTCCGCCCACGCCTTGACCTGCTCGTGAAGGCAGTGCGTGTTGAACGCGATGTCGTCGACGCCCCACGAGCGGAGCATCGCGACCATGCGCCCGAGCATGGGCTCGCCCCACACGGGCATGAGCGGCTTCGGGGTCGCGCACGTGAACGGCCTGAGCCGCGTCCCGTGCCCCGCCGCGAGAACTATAGCCTTCCTTATAGTTGCCATACCGTCACCTGTATACCGGACGCTGCCTCTGCGTCTTCATTCTTGGTTCCTCGAGGCACAGCGAGTACCACTGGTCGCCGATTCCCGAATTCGAGAAGTGCGCTACGCGGTTGTTCATCAGGCACTCGTGGTTACGCTTGAGCGTCGCGTCGTCGGAGTGCTTCAGCGCCTCGGTGAGCGCCTTGAAGGCCCCGTCCACATTGCCGCGCTTTACGAGTATCCAGCTCCACGTCGCGGCGAGCAGCACGTTCTGGTTGTAGCGCAGGCGGCGGACTCCCTTGAGGTATGTCTTCTCCATGTCCTTGAGGTCGTCGCCGCGCATCTGCTGGCGCGCGAGCTTCATCGCGACTGTCGTAGGGTCGAGCAGGAGCACCTTCGGAAACAGCTCGTCCACCTTCTCGAAGTCGCGGATCATCCAGTTGAGCTGGAGCTGCGCCGTCGCGACCTGGCGGTCGAGCATCAGGACCCACGGCTTGAACCTGAGAAGCTTGTCCGTCTCCGCGAGCGCCTCCTTCACGAACTCGCGCGTATCGTCCATCATCTCCTTCTGCGCCGCCTGCATGGAGCCCGGCGGACGCAGTTGCCAGCGCTGCATCTTCTGCTGAAGCCTTCTCTGCCCCGCCTCGAGCATGCCCTGGATCTTCGTCATCTCGGACTTGACTCGCCTCTGGAACGCGAGCCCGAACCCGAGCTGCACGGCGGCGAACGCGACAGCGCCGAGGAACACGCTCCACCCGACGCCGAGGTCCGCGGCCCAGTAGGCCGCGGAGAAGCCGCCTGACGCGGCGACCAACGCTATGAACAATGTTACCATGGCGAATATTATACCAAAAAAACTACTCCTTGGGCGGGGTGATGACGTGTTCGCCGGGGCCGTACTTCTTCGGCGCGCTGCCGTCGGGCGGGAAAACATCCGCGACGGTACCAGGCGGGACGGTGAACGACCATACGAGACGTCCGTCGCGTTCATAGCGCCAGTGGCTCTTGATCGTGCCGTACTTCGTGCGGTATGACGCCTTGCAGAATCCAATGCGTTTGTCCGGCTGCGGCGCGAGTGTGAACTGTTCGTATCCCGCCGTGTCGCCGGGCCTTATCCCCGCCATCGTGCGGTACATCCACCCCATCACCGCACCGTATGCGTAATGGTTGAAGCTGTTCATCGCGACGGGACCGAACCCGCGTTCCTTCGTGTAGCCGTCCCAACGCTCCCAGATCGTCGTCGCGCCCTGGTCAACTGAATACAGCCACCCGGGGCAGCCGTGCTGGAGCAACACCGAGTACGCGAGTTCCGCGTCTCCGACGACATCCACGAGGACGTCGAGGAGGTGCGGCGTTCCGAGGAAGCCCGTGCCGATCTTGAAGTCTCCGGCCTTGATGCTCGCGACGAGGTCGTCCTTCGCGGCTCTGGCCGCCTCGTCGCTCGGGAACAGCCCGAGCATGAGCGGGAAGAGGTTCGGAGTCTGCATGTCGCGATAGCGCTCTGCGAGGCGTCCGCGATGATCGAGGAAGAGAGCGCGATACCTGTCCGCCGCCTTCCTCTCGCGCTCTGCGAACGCCTTTGCTGACTTCCCGTCGCCGATCGCGCGCGCCATCTCGCCCATCATCTTCAGGTCCCACACGTGGTAGCAGCTGCCGAGCATGTCCCAGTACTGGCGCTCGTCCGCACTCGTCTCGCCGTCCCAGTACGGATTCTTCGTGTGCTTCGCGCCCCAGCCCCTGCGGTGTCCTTCGTACTTCGTGGGAGAGAGCCAGTCCACGCACTGCCTTTCGCCCTCCGGCGTCTTCCAGTCGGTCTTGTCGAGATGTTCCATGAAGCGCAGCATCGCGTCCCAGTTACGGCGCACGACGGCGTCGTCGCCGAACTGCCGCCAGAGCGTGTATGGGACGATCACACCCGCGTCGGCCCAGCCGATGAGTCTTCCGCCGCCGGAACCGGGCGCGAGCTTCGGGAACATGCCAGGATACTTCTCGCCGGCACCGGCCTGCGAGTCGCGCATGTCGGTCATCCACTTCGAGAGGAACCCATATACGTCCGCCGCATAGACCGCCGCGCCCGCGAACACCTGCGCGTCGCCCGCCCATCCCCAGCGCTCGTCGCGCTGCGGACAGTCCGTCGGCACCGAAAGGTAGTTCGAGCGCATTCCCCACACGCAGTTCTGGATGAGCCTGTTGAGGTCGCCGCGCCCCGTCTCGATCGTCCCCGTCTCGTCCTCATGCGCGATGGACATCATCGGCAGGAAGCGTATGGACGAAAGCGTCACCTTGCCCGTCGAGATGAACGAGAAGTATCGTCCGCCGAAGAACGTGAACGTCGGACGGTACGTCTCCTTCCCCTTCCCCGCGAAGACGTACGCCATGCGCGAGCGCGCATTGCGGTAGTTTGCGGGATAGACGCTTCCGGCGGGACCGCAGTTGCCGCGCGACTTCTCGCCGTTCATGTCGTTGAGCATCTCGCCGGGGCGTCCCGAGAATTCGATTCCAGCCTCTGCCGTCGCGCCGATCTCCGGCCCGCCCGCCGCGTTCTGTCCGAAATCGACCACGAGCCGCTCGTCCTTGTCGAGCGTTATTTCGTCACCATCAGAATAGCGCCTGACGATCTTTATCTTTCCGAACGCATCCTTCGTCGCGCCGTCCGCGCCGCGCCACACGTATATCTCGCGCGGCTTGAGCGCGAGGTCGCGACGCAGCTGGATCGTCCGTCCCTCCACCGGCGTCACGGCGCCCTTGAATCCGTCGTACGGCTTCGCCGCCTTCCAGTTCACGTCGCCCGTCTCGCGCCACGACGAATCGACGCGCGCGTCGAACGTCTCGCCCCAGTAGATCTCGGCATGGACAACGTTTCCGCCGTAAGCGCCTTTCCATGTCTCATCGGTCGGTATCGTGATAGGATCAAGACTCGTAGTGGACATTTTCAGCTCGCCCCAGAAGGCGGACGGCACCTTGCGCCTCCCGACGATGCCATCGCGCCACCAGCCCGTGGACACTTCGGCGGAAAGGACGTTCTTCCCAGGGCGCAGCAGGGACGTCACGTCGTACGAGAACGAATGGCGGCGCTTGCCGACATGCGTGTAGCCGGGCTTGAGGCAGTCGTCCGCGCCGACTTCGCGTCCGTTCAGGCAGCATCTGAAGACGCCAAGGCCTGATACGGTCCATGTCGCCTTCTTCGCATCCGCCGGACACTCGAACGTCCTGACGAAGCACGCGGTGTCGCCGCCGCCCCTGCCAATGTCCGGGATCCGCGCGTCCACCGTGATGAACTTCGCCGCCCCTATCGACGGCATCGCCGCGAAACTTGCTAGGGCGAGGACGGCACAAGCCACAATGCCCTTTTTCATGTCAGGAATCCTTTCGTTTAGCGTCTTGCAGCAGGGAGGCGAGAAACGGATCCTTCTCCGCAAGCTCGTCCGCCGCAAGGCCTTCCATCTCGTGCGGGAACACGATCCACTCAAGTCCTGTGTCCTTCGTGAAGTAGTCCGGTTTCATGTCCGTCGTGTTCTTGTCCGGCTTCCAGTAAACGCACGCGAGGCGCATCTCTGCACCCACCGCGTCGATGCGTTCCCTGACCGCCTTCGCGGTCTTGCCGGTGTCGAACACGTCGTCCACAACAAGCACCTTGTCTCCGGGACGGAGGAGTCCGAACACGACGTCGCCGTGGGTGAACTCGACTCCGCCCGGGTTCTCGCCGATTCCGGTGTAGCTCGCGCTCTTGAGCGGGATGTGCCGAACGGGCCAACCCGACGTCTTGAGGAACTCGTGCATCGCGACGCCGACGGGCGCGCCGCCGCGCCAAAGCGCGATGAGGATGTCGGGCCTCCAGCCGGAAGCCCTCACCGCTGCGGCGAGCCTCCACACGTCGCGCAGGTACTCGTCCGCCGACAGGTATCGCTTGCGGATGTCCATGTGTCCTCCGTTCATGCGCCGGCGACGGACGGGGCGTCTGTCGCCCCGGTGGTGCAACCGGTAATCCTTTCCAAAAGGAGACCAGTGTCCGCCGGGGCGGACGATGATATCGTGAACGCCTTCAGCAGGTCGGCGGCGCAGCGCTCGAGCCCGTCCGGCCCGCGCGAGCTTACGAGCGTGGCGAGCGGCGAGCCGACGCTTACGCGGTCGCCGCGCACGACGTCAAGCGCGATTCCGGCGAGGGGGTCGATGCGGTCGGACTTCTCGAGTCGCCCTGCGCCGAGCGCGAGCGCGACCTTGCCGACGCGCTCGGCGTCGATGGCGGTGACGTATCCGGACCTCATCGCCTGTATCCTGAACTTGAAGACGGGCTTGCGCAGAAGGCGCGCGAAGGCGTCGAGGTCGCCGCCCTGCGCGGCGACCATGCGCTCGAACATCGCGAGGGCGGAGCCGTCGGCGAGCTTCTCGCGGCAGAGGGCGCGAGCGGCGGCGAGGTCCATGTCCTTGGCGAGGCTCACCATCATCGCCGCCAGCTCGACACAAAGGGAGATAGGGTCATTTAGGGTCAGATTAGGGTCGCTTAGGGTCGGGGCGACTCTAAATGACGCTAATTCGACCCTATTTGACCCTAACCAGGCGAGGGCTTCGGCGACCTCGTTGGCGTTGCCGACGGCGCGTCCAAGCGGGGCGGACATGTCGGTGACGAGCGCTGCCGCCTTGCGCCCCGCCGCCTTCGCCCCGCTCACGAGCGAGTTCGCGAGCTGGACCGCCTCCTCGCGCGTCTTCATGAACGCGCCTGATCCGCACTTCACGTCGAACACCAGCGTCCCCGCGCCCTCCGCGAGCTTCTTGGAAAGTATCGACGCCGTGATGAGCGGAATCGACGCGACCGTGCCCGTCACGTCGCGGAGCGCGTACAGCTTCTTGTCGGCGGGCGTTATCTCGTCCGTCTGCACCGTCATCGAGACGCCGACCTCCCTCACGACGCGTCCGAAGTCGTCAAGCGAGAGCGAGGCGTCGTATCCGGGAATCGTTTCGAGCTTGTCCGCCGTGCCGCCGGTTATGCCGAGCCCGCGTCCCGTGAGGGACGGCACGAACACGCCGCAGGCTGCGGCGAGCGGCTGGACGACGAGCGAGAGCTTGTCGCCGACGCCGCCGGTGGAGTGCTTGTCCGCCGTCGTCACGTCCCATTCGAGGCAGCGCCCGGAGTTCCGCATAGCCTCGGTGAGGTCTGCGGTCTCGCGTTCGTTCATCCCCCTGCAGCAGACGGCCATCGCGAGGGCGGACATCTGGTAGTCGGGTATGTCCCCTCGTACGAACCCCTCCACGAACTCGCGTATCTCCGCGCTTCCGAGGGCGTATCCCTCGCGCTTCTTGTCAAGGACCAGCTTCGCTATCATCTTACTACGGCCTCCTTCTCCAGTGGCTAAGGTACTCTATGTTGCCCTTCTCGCGTCCCCTGATGGGAGACTCGTCGAGGCCGAGGAGCTCAAGTCCGAGCTCCTCGGTCGCGAACCGCACGATCCCGTCGCGGGCCTCGATGCGCAGGGCCTCGTCGCGGACGAGCCCGCCCGGCGCGTTGCCCTTGCCGACCTCGAACTGCGGCTTGATGAGCGCGACGATCTCTCCTCCTTCGGACAGTACGTCGCGTATCGGCGGCAGTATGAGCCGCAGCGAGATGAACGACACGTCCGTGACCGCGAGCGCAGGGACTTCCGGCAGGTCCTCGGGCTTCATGTAGCGGGCGTTGAAGTTCTCGCGCACCCAGACGCGCGGATCGGTGCGCAGAGAGTACGCGAGCTGGTTGGTGCCGACGTCCACGGCCATGACGCGCCGCGCGCCGTGCTGAAGCAGGCAGTCCGTGAAGCCTCCAGTTGACGATCCGACGTCGAGGCACACCTTGCCTTCGGCGTCGAGGTTCCAGAGCGCGAACGCTCCCTCCAGCTTCTCTCCCCCGCGCGAGACGAAGCGCGGAGGTGCCTCAACCTCAACGGACACGTCGCCTGCGACCTGCCGGGACGGCTTAAGCTCCGTCTGCCCGGCGACGCGCACCTTGCCCTCCATCACGAGCGCCTGCGCCCGCGTGCGGCTCTCGGCAAGGCCCCTCTCGACCATCAGGATGTCAAGACGGAGCTTCACTTGCCATCCAGCCATTCGATCTTTATGATCTCGTCGGGCTTGAATGTACGGAACAACCCTCCACGTCCCTGTCCGGACGGATCGATTTCGACCTCCATTTCACCGGTCGGAAGCTTGCGGATCAACCTGCACCTGTACTCGTTGGCCTCCGTCACGATCAGGACATTGGGGATGAACACGCGCTTCATGCGCACGGACATCTGCTTCACCTTGCTGTTCTCGACGACCGGATGCTTCGTCATCTCCGCGTAGCCCTCGCATTGGAAGATGAGGGTGTGCTGCCCTTCCATGATGTTGTCGAACACCAGGACATCGCTCGGCTCGTCTTCCGCCGCGTGCGGCCTGATCTTCGTGAATCCGACCCGGCCGCCTTTCTTGGGATCGTCGAGCGTCACCTTGACCCCTCCCGGGACAGTACGGAGCTCGATGCGTCCCATGATGTTCTCAAGGCGGAACTCCTCAGTGACGGATCCGCCATTCCCGATGGTGACCATCCGCGTCACGGGTGCGTAACCATCAAGGGCCGCGCGAATCTCGTAAGTACCCGGCTTCATGTTCCTCTTGGATATCGGACCCTTCCCTTCCGGCTGTCCGTTTATGTAGAAGAGCACGCCGTCCGGGATGCCTATCAGACGCATCGTGCCGGGGATGCCCTCAAGCTTCACGGCGAGCGTCTGCGACTCGCCCGCGACAATGGAAAGCTCGCGCTTCTGCGACACGAACCCAGGCTTCTCGATCATGACGACCGCCTGTCCCTTCGGGACGTCACGCACCGTCGTAGGCGTGAAGCCGCGCGGCTGCCCGTTGACCATCACCTCTGCCCCGGCGGGATCGCTCGTGATCTCGATGATGCCGGAATCTATTATGAGCCTCTCGTGCTTGACGAGCGGGATGCGTCCGTCGAACTTCACGTCCACCGGCCGCGGCTGGTAGCCGGTCTTCTGCAGGAGCAGCCGGTACGAGTCCTTCGCGTTGAGCGAGGCGATGAGGCGCGGCGTCGTGCCGAGGGAAACCCCGTCGAGCGACACGTCGCATCCGTCCGGCTCGGTGGTGATCAGTAGCAGTCCCTTTATGGGCTTGAGCCTCGCCTTCCTCACTACGAACTCCCCGCCGCGCAGGACTATTAAGTCGTCGAACGGCTCGTATCCGCGCAGCTCGAACCGGATGTGGTGGCGTCCCGGTCCGATGTCGTAGAATTTCTCCGGCGTCTTGCCGTTTCTGAGGACGCCGTCGATGATAATGTCGGCGCCGGCGGGGTCGCTGACGAATTCACAGCGTATCGCGCCGGTGGACTCCTGCGCAATGGCGGAAAGCGCGGCAAACACGGCGGCGAACGCCGCAAGGATAAGCCTCCTCATCGTTATTTCCTCCTGTTCCTCTTCGCTTTCTCTATCCTGCCCTCGACGGCCAGGATCCTTTCCCTGACCTCGCGGTTTCGCGGATCGGCCTCGTTCGGGACGAGCTTGAAGAGTTCGCCGAGCCTACGCAGGGCCTCCTTCTGGTCCTCGCCGTGCTCAGCCTGCTCGACCCAGAAGTTCATCTCCTCGAAGCGGCGCTTGAGCTCGGCCTTGGACTGCGCGAGCCTCTCAAGCATCCCCTCGTACCACTCCGGCTTGGGGTTCAGGGTCTCCACGTAGAACTTGGCGTCCTCGTACGCCTTCACAGACGCGCTGAGGTTGCCGGGGGCGGCCTCGCGCTCGTCCCACTTCGAGTCGCCGACGGACATGCTCTCCCTGCCCCTCTTCAGCAGCTCGTCGCGCGAATACTGCAGTCCCGAGACGCCGAGCTTGCGGTAGGAGAATCCCTCGACCGCCTCGCACACCTCGCGGAACCCGTCCTTCACGGTCGTGTTCTCGAACATCACGTCCTTGACGCCGTTCCTGCGCACGATGCGTATGCGGAACCTCTTGAGCCCGTTCTCGTCCGCCACGGACTGTCCCGTGTACTCGCCCTCGAGCGTGGCGAGGGCGGGCGCGGCGAGTATCTTCTCCAGCTCCTCGATGGACTCCTTGTCGAGCCGGTCCCCCTTGCTGAAGTGGCGGTTCGCCTCCGGCACGTCCTCGTGGGACACGCGCATCGTGCCGGACTCGTCGAGCGTCACCTCGTAGCGGAACACCCGCGACGGGGTGGCTTCGATCTTCTCGTAGAAGAGCGACACGAGCCTGGCGTCTGGCTTTGGCTGCGCCTCGGCGTCCGGCGTCCCTGACGGCTTCTCCTCCTCCTCGCCGCGCGGCACGAACAGCACGACCCCTATCGCCGCGACCATTGCGCACGCGGCGGCAACCCACAGGATGTTCGCGAGCGCGAAACGCGGACGCGACTGGCCGGTCTTCGTGGGGGCGGACGGCGCAGCGGCCTTCTTGCGCGCGCCGCCGAGCCCGAGGTCAACCTTGTCGCCGGACACTCCTGGCGCGGCTGGCGCGGACGCCGGCGCGTCGCCGCCCACGACCTCTACGACAGTCGTTCCGGCCTCGATGCGGTCGCCGGGCTTGAGGTCCCGCGACTCGGTCCCGAGGGACTCGCCGTTAACGTATGTGCCGTTCGCGCTTGCGAGGTCCGTCACGCGGATGCCGCACTCGCCCACCTGCTCGAACAGGCAGTGGTTGCGCGACAGGCCCTCGTCCGGGATGTACACGTCGTTCGTGGACGAGCGGCCCATCCTCATGCCGCCCGGGCCGACCTCGAAACGCCGTCCCGACATCGGGCCGGAAGTTATCACCAGTTCTGGACGCCTTGCCATGTTTGTCTCTCCATGCCTTGCCTATGACTTCAT
>JAEEGL010361844.1_pt1 | contig 14770 bp, 16 predicted proteins | sample 9134231 | NCBI WGS metagenome assembly JAEEGL01 (sample SAMN16246548, study PRJNA631951) | gut metagenome | biome: gut microbiome; feature: rumen; material: fiber-attached | host: Bos | place: Iran: Karaj | collected 2018-10 | reverse complement strand
GAGGTTCTCGGCAAAAACGCCGTGGCACAGACCGTCCGTGCGCATACCTTTCGCCTTTTCAATGCTCTCCTTTGCAAGAAGACTGACCTGACGGTGCCATTTGCCCGCGTGAGCGTCGCCCTCCAAACCGAATTCCGCAATCAGATTTCCTTCGTCTATGCTCTTTTTAGGAGTACCTTTTTTCTCACTGATATTGACGGCAACTATCTTCGCCATAATTACCCTCCTGTTTTATTCAGCCCGTGTGACGGGGCCTTTTTTTCAAAATGATGACCCTGAGGTTTGCTCTGTATCACAGACTTAACCCGGTCTGCAAGTTTTTCTCTGTCATTGATATACGGCATTAAATCAAACAGATCTTCGCTGCCGAGGCACGGCTTGGCTTTGCCGTCTGACAGCAGGCGGACACGGTTGCAGTTTTTGCAGAATTTACGGCTGATTGGGTTGATCAGACCGACACGGCCGGTAAATCCCTCTGCGGTATAATACTCCGCTGTACCCTCAACCGTAACCGGCTTTTTCAGGAACGGAAACTCACTGAGAATTTCGTTACCCGTGACAATCATGGATTTATCCTCTCCGGTGTCGGAAAACGGCATAAGTTCAATAAATCTGACATCTATTTTTCTGCTCTTTGCGAGGTTTATAAGCTCCCCGGCTCCGTCGCTGTTTACGCCCTTCATAAGCACCGCATTGATTTTTATGGGAGTGAGTCCGGCCTTTTCCGCTTCATCAATGCCATCCATCACTTTTTCAAGCACATCCGAACCGGTCAGATGACGGTAGGTGCTGCCGTCCGTGCTGTCGAGGCTGATATTCACGCTGTCAAGACCTGCGGCAGCCAGTGAAAAAGCGTATTTCTTAAGATAAACCCCGTTGGTGGTAAGCGAAATCTTTTCTATTTTGTCAACCGAGCGTATTTTTGAGACTATTTCACAAATATCATTTCTGACAAGCGGCTCTCCTCCTGTGACTCTCACCTTTTTGATGCCGCAGTCCGCAAACGCTCTGACTAAAAGAAAAATCTCGTCGGCTGACAGTTCCCTGTCTTTTTTGGCGCAGTTATCCTTACCGCAGTAAATGCAGTTTAAATTACAGCGCTCTGTGACGGAAACTCTGAGATATGAAATTTCTCTGCCGTAATTATCCTTCATTTATATAATCGCTCTTTCCGCCCGTTTTTTTAAGAAGTTTTATTTCCTCGATTACCATACCCCTGTCAATCGCCTTGCACATATCGTAAACCGCAAGTGCGGCGATACCCGCGCCTGTCAGGGCTTCCATCTCGATGCCCGTTTTGTATGTGCACTTCGCGTTGACATACACAGCAAGGGATGTTTCGTCTTCCGCTTTGAAATCAACAGTTACATTATCAATCGGAATATTGTGGCACAGGGGAATAAGCTCGCTCGTTTTCTTTGCGCCCATAATTCCCGCAAGGCGTGATACGGCAAGTCCGTCTCCCTTTTCAAGGTCGGAAGACAGAAGTTTTTTTAAAGTATCCGCCTGCATCCTGATTCTTGCATATCCGGTTGCGGTGCGCTCCGTGGGAATTTTGCCGCCTATATCTACCATTACCGCTTCGCCTTTTTCGTTAAGATGGGTAAACATATTATTCCTCCGTCGAATAACCGCCCATTTCGTCAAGACGGGTTTTGAATTCATCTGAATAAAGCACTTCAAGAAAAGCCTTGACCATCGGATCGGCAAGGTGTTTTTTATCAATCAGAAACTCGTATTTTTCGTTGCAGACCGGAATGAAATCAAGATTGTAAATCTTTGCCGCCGAATATATTCCGAGGCCAACATCGGCATTGCCTGCTGCAATCAGTGCCGCAACGGCGGTGTGTGTGAATTCCTCATTTTCATATCCCTCAATTTCTTCCGGACCGATACCGTTTTTATCGAGCAGATAGTCACAGAGTATCCTTGTGCCCGCGCCGCGCTGGCGGTTTACATAACGGGCATTTTTAATATCTTTAAATTCTCTTATGCCAAGCGGATTGCCCTTTTTGACCATAAGTCCCTGAACACGGCCTACACCCTTAACCGTAACCGCTTCGCCGCCGGGGAAATATTTTTCAACATAACTTCTGTTATATTCCCCTGTATCTGTATCAAGCAAATGAATTCCGCCCATATGGGCAAGACCGGAGGAAACGGCATAAACCGCACCCATACTCCCGACATGGGTAGAGCTGACGCGGAAGGGTGCGCCGTTCTTTTTCAGAATGTTTATAACTTCATCAATAAGCGGGTCGTGACTGCCCGTAATTATCAATGTATTCTCAATCTCATTCATAGGTTTCAGGAGCCTTACTTCAACCTCGCTGCCTGCCTCAATACCTTCGCAGTTCTGGTCTATGACAAGTATTCCGTCCGCCTTGGTAAAGCTTGTTATCACACCCGCTCCCCTGTTAAGCGGAGAAGCGCTGAGCACACCGTTTATCCTGCCGAGCGATACTCTCACATACTCCGTATATTTAAGCGATGAAACTGTTTTTTTGCTGAGAACGGCTTTGACCGTATCTCTATGAAAATTATCTCTGCGATACCACTGTGAAATAAGGTCAGATACTATTTCATCAATAATTACAATGGCGGATACAGGATAACCCGGCACACCTATGACAGGCTTTGAATCAACCTCTCCGAGTACTGCGGGTTTTCCGGGCTTGACCGCGATACCGTGCACATACACCCTGCCAAGCGATGAAATAACATCACTCGTATAATCGTCTCTGCCTGCGGATGAACCGGCGGATATCAGCACCAGATCACACTCGGCAACTGCCTTCTCAACTGCCGCACGGATAAGGTCCTTTTTGTCCGGAGTGATCGGATAAACGACAGCTTCTGCCCCCATTTCCGAAAGCATGCCCCTGAACACCGTGGAATTGAATTCAATTATCTCTCCGCTCTCCGGGTCGGATGTGGGGGAAACTATCTCATCACCCGTCGGTATAATGCCGACAACGGGCTTTTTAATCACTTCTGTTTCGGTAATGCCGCCCGCAAGAAGTGCCCCGCAAAGTGAAGGAGTCAGCACGGTAAATGCAGGGGCAATCATATCCCCCATACAAATATCCTCACCCACCTGGCGTATATTTTGCCACGGATGACAGGAAGCGATTATATTGTAATTTCCGTTTCCCGCATCAATAAGATCCTCAACCATTATTACACAGTCAAAGCCTTCGGGCAAAGGATCGCCGGTGTCGACAACGGCATATTTATCAGGAGTCAGCGTAACGGGTGACTGCTCGCTTGCGGAGTAGGTGTCCTCCGCTCTGACAGCAATACCGTCCATGGCGCTTGCGTTATAGTGCGGTGAGCAAATATGAGCGTAAGCGGCACTCTTTATCACTCTGCCGCAGGCACCGTTTACGCACGCGACTTCGGTTGAAGCCTTATAGCCCGAAGCAATCAGTGCGGAATAATATTCTTTTTTTGCCTCATCAAGAGGGAGATTGCTCAGATAGTTGTATTTCATAATCTGTATACTTCCACGAAGCCACCCTTAAAGAGCCCTTCCGTGTTTCTTTCTATTTTTATAAAACCGTCCGCTTTTGATAAAACAGAGATAATTCCCGATTTTGTGTGCAGCGGAACCGCTTCATTGTTTTCATTTATTTTAACGCAGAGATATTCCTCCCTGCCGTTATTTGAAGGAACATTTTCACTAAGACGCGCAACAGTTATAATTTCCCGGTCTTCTGTTCCGGTCAGGCTTTTAATAAACTCCGTCACGACAAGTCGGAAGACAAAATATGCGGCCAGAGGGTGCCCCGGCAGCCCGAATACAGGCTTGCCGCCCGCCATACCGAATATTGTCGGCTTGCCCGGTTTCATAGCCAGCCCGTGGAAGTACACCTCACCGGTTTCTTCAAGGATTGAAACCGTCATATCCCTTGTGCCTGCAGACGAGCCTCCCGATATGATTACACAATCGGCTTTTTCAAGGCACTGAAAAACCGCGCTTTTTATCAGTTTTCTGTCATCCTTCACTGCTCCGTATGTTATCACTTCGCAGCCGTATGACATTGCAGCGCAGGAAAGCATAAATGAATTGACATCTCTTATTTTCCCGGCAGTAACGTCATCGTTTTCGAGTTCGTCACCGGTTGATATCACCGCAATAACCGGCTTTTTGTAAACCGGAACCTCATATACTCCCAGTGAAGCAAGAACGGCGGTTTCTGCGGTATCTATACGTCTTCCGCTTTTAAGGGCAATTTCTCCCTCTTTTATATCATCTCCTTTTTTTGTGATGTTTTCATTCGGAGAGACAGCCTTATACACAAGGCACAAACCGTTTTCACTTTCTGTGTGCTCAACCATTACGGCGGCATCGGCGCCCTTTGGGAGCATTCCTCCGGTTGATATTTTTGCACACCGGCCTCTCTCTATTACCAGGTCTGTATCTTCGCCCATAAGGACTTCACCGACAGTTTCAAGCTGAGCCGGAATCGAATCGCTTGCGCCGAATGTGTCTTTTGCAATTACGGCAAAACCGTCAACCACGGTACGGCTGAACGAAGGCACATCTTCATTTGACAGTATGTCGCCGCTGAGCACTCTGCCACGGGCACTGTTAAGGTTGACATATTCTGTTTCGGGCCTCATTGCACAGGTTTTTTCTCTGATGCATTTTACCGCCTCGTCTTTTGTCAGAACTTTAAGCATCAGGTTCTCCAATCTTTTATAAAGCTTTTTGCCCATTCGCTTGAAGGGGCGTTCATTACTTCTCCGGGTTCGCCGTCGGCTTCAATACCGCCGTCATTAAGAATTATCATTCTGTCCGCACACTTTGCGGCAACTATGGGTGAATGAGTGACCATTATCACCGTACATCCGTGCTTTTCAACGTATTTCTTTACGGCATCCACTACAAGTTCAGTTCCCCTTGCGTCGCAGGAACTTGTCGGCTCATCAAGCAGAAGCAGGCTGCACGGACGTATAAGCAATCTGCACAGGGCAAGCCGCTGAAGTTCTCCCCCCGACAGAGAAACCGCTTTTTTATCCGAGAGGTGTTTGAGTTCCATACTTTCGAGTATTTCCTCAACTTCGCCTTTTTTATCCTTACCGTTAAGCCCGATAAGCAGATTATCTTTCAGACTGCCCCTGAAAGCATAGGACTGCTGTGGCATAAACAGTATTTTTCCCTGCGCCTCCACAAAGCCTGAATCCGCCTTCATCAAACCGCTTGTTATCCTGAGAAGAGTTGTTTTACCGCTGCCGTTTGCTCCCGCCACCGCGAGAATTTCACCGTCATTTACGTTCAGGTTTTTGATATCAATTACCCTGCGCCCCGAGTATTCCTTGACCAGATTTTCTATCTTAACCATTGCTCTTCTCCTTCACTGTAAAGGAAGCAGCGGCGTTGACCGCAAAGGCAATTATAAGAAGGATAATACCGAGCGCAAGGGCGAATGAAAAGTTTCCCTTGTTCGTTTCAAGCATTATAGCTGTGGTCATTACCCTTGTTTTCCACTGTATGTTTCCGCCTACAATGCTCACTGCCCCGACCTCTGCTATTGACCTGCCGAAAGCGTTCAACACCACGGATGAAAGCATGCCCCTGCTCTCACTGAGGGTCAGAAAAAGTGTTTTGCGTCCGGAAAGGCCCATACCCTTTGCCGTGTCAATGACAGGCCTTGCCCTTTCTTCAACGAATGAGGATGTGAGAGCGGTAACAACAGGGATGATAAGCAGGCACTGGGCCACAACCATCACGCGCACGGTAAAAAGCATATTGAGTTTACCGAGAGGCCCGTAATGCGTAAAAAGGAAATAAACAATCAGGCCTGCTACCACAGGAGGCAAGCCCATAAGAGTGTTTATCAGTTTTTTGACAAATGCTTTTCCTCTGAAAGAATGCGTACCCAGCAAGGTGCCGAGAGGCAAGCCTATAATGCACGATATTGCAGTGCTGAAAAAAGACATTCGCAGAGTTACTCCGATAATCCGGAGTAACTCCCTGTCAAGCGAAAAAAGCAAATCAAACGCCTGCTTAAAACTGCCCATTTGTTATTCTTCAATCAGATAGAAAAGAGGAGCACCATACTCTTCTTCACCGTACTTAGCTATAAGCGCGCTTGCCTCTTCCCCGAGCATCCAATCTATGAACGCTTTTGCGCCGTCGGTATTAAGACCGTCAATTTTTTCGGGATTAACGGCAATGAGAGAATATGTGTTTTTCATATCCTCGCTCTCGGCAAGAACAATATCAAGATCAAGCGAATCTTTCATTGACAGGAATGTTGCCTTATCGGTAAGACAGTAGGCCTGCTGTTCGCTTGCCATAGTAAGACATGCGCCCATACCCTGACCGGCGCTGATATACCAGCTTTCCGATTCGGGATCGGGAGCGGTCTCACCCCAGATTTTAAGTTCCGCCTTGTGAGTCCCGCTTTCGTCGCCGCGGGATACAAATTTTGCGCCTTTCATCCGGATCCTGGTGAAGGCACTCGCAGCGCTGTCACTGCCTTTGATTCCGGTTGGGTCATCCTTGGGGCCGACTATGACAAAATAATTGTACATAAACGGGAGCCTTTCAACTCCGTAACCCTCACTGATGAATTCCTCTTCGGATGCTTTTGCATGGACAAGAACCAGATCGGCGTTTCCGTCCTTCGCTTTCTGAAGAGCCGCGCCTGTACCGGCGGACTGAACTTCAACCCTGTATCCTGTTTCCTGCTCAAACGCGGGGATAAGGTAGGGAAGAAGGCCAGAATCGTTTACGGAAGTTGTGGTTGAAACCCTGATAACAGGATTTTCGGGTGCCTCAGACACCGCAGTTTGAGAGGTAGAATCTGTTTCTGCAGTAGTGCCGCCGTTGCTGCCGCAGGCGGCAAGTGTGAAAGCAAGGGTCAGCGCCATAACCAAGGCAAATACTTTTTTCATAATATAATCTCCTTTTCAAACACGGAAGGCATAAGCGTTTCCTTTTATACCCTTAAACCGATAAAGTATTTCGGTTTCGTTCCGCGCAACATATATTTCTACTTAGTCTGCACGGAATCGGATTTATATTATTAATAATATCATATCATATTTATGTATAATTTTAAAGAGCTTTATTGTATTTTTATTTAATCTATGTTATGATGCAAAAGGGTGATTATATGAAATTCGGGATAGTATGCATAAGTGACAGATGCTTTCAGGGCAGTGTTTCCGACAAAAGCGGCCCCGCAATTGAAGAATGTGTTGCCGCGCTTATGACAGATAAAGAATACAGACTTGTGCCCGATGAAAAAGAAATGATAATCGCCAGCCTCATTGAGCTTTGCGACAGCTGCGCCTGTGACATCATATTCACAACCGGAGGAACCGGTTTTGCGCCGAGAGACATTACTCCGGAGGCAACTCTTGCGGTTATTGAAAAGCAGGTGCCCGGAATATCCGAGGCAATAAGAGCTGAAAGCCTTAAAATCACAAGCCGCGCTATGCTTTCACGTGCAGTCAGCGGAATCAGAGGCAAAAGTCTGATTATTAATCTCCCCGGAAGCCCGAAAGCAGTCAGGGAATCAATCGGAATCGTATATCCCATACTTGAACATGCCGTTGAAACACTGAGCGGCAATACACAGTCATGCGGAGGGAATTACGGGAAATGAGTCTGAAATCCGAAATTCAGGGATTTGATATTTCCGGCAAAAGCGCGGCAATTATCGGCTGCGGCGGGCTGGGAACAAATGTTTCCGTTCATCTGGCAGGCGCGGGAATCGGCTCGCTGCTGCTGGTTGACTTCGACGTTGTTGAGAAGCGCAATCTCAACCGCCAGTTTATGTTCACCGCAGAAGACAAAGGCAGGGAGAAATGCGATATTCTCGCCGCAAGACTCGCCGCATACGCGCCCGAATGCGAAATAAAAACACGACAAAAAAAGATTGAAAAAACAACCGATCTTGCCGATGCCCTGGAATACGACATAATCATTGCGGCGCTCGACAATATAATCGCAAGAAGAATAATAAATGATACCTGCAAGTTAAGCAAAAAGCCATGTATAAACGGCAGTATAAACGGCTTCTTCGGTATGGCTTATCTGTATGTTCCGGGTGAAACTCCGGATTTTGAAGCGGCAGGATTACTGAATGAATCATCTGTTAAAAACCTCTCTCCGAGCGTCACAGCGGGAATAACGGGAGCGCTCGAAGCAAAGCTTGCGATTGACTATTTTCTGAATGACAAATCGTCACAGGGTGTTCTGCTCTGTTACGACGGAATAACAATACAAACACTTAAAATAAAGGAGTGACGGATTTGACTAATCTGAAAGGTTACATGGGCAGAGTCCTTATGGTTAACCTTACCTCAAAAACATCTGAGGAATTTCCCTGGACCGATGAGGACAGAAAACGCACTTTGGGCGGAAAGATAATGGCCGCTGACATACTGCTTCATCACATCAAGCCCGGAATGAAGGCGTTTGACGAGGACAACTGGCTGGTTGTTACCACAGGCCCGCTTACGGGATGCGGCTGCCCGAATACATCGAGATTCAATATTTCAACCGTTTCTCCGCTCACCAATATAGTCACCTCCTCAAACTGCGGCGGTGACTTCGGACTCACTCTCAAAAGAGCGGGCTATGACGCAGTCATATTCACCGGCAAATCCGAAAACCCCGTTACTGTTCATATCACCCAAAACGAGGTCTCATTTGAGGATGCCGGCGAGCTTTGGGGACTTACTACAGGCGAAACCCAGGAAAAACTCGCTCAGTACCCCGGCAGACTCGTTATCGGACCCGCAGGAGAAAACAAGGTTCTGTATGCCTGCGTTTTCAGCAATGAAAGAACGGCAGGCAGAGGCGGCGTCGGCGCCGTATTCGGCGATAAGAAACTCAAAGCCGTTACCGCAAAGGGCGTTAAAATGCCTGAAATTGCTGAGCCCGAAAAGCTTAAAAAGTTCAATGTCAAATGGACTAAGCTTCTTCAGACACATCCCCTTACCGGCAGGCAGCTTCCGAAACTCGGAAGCGCGGGTCTCATCGCTCCGATGCAGGCACATTCAATACTCGCTACAAAGAATTTTTCGGCGGGCAGGTTTGACGGCTTTGAAAAGGTTTCCGGCGAAGAGCTTGCAGAAAACCATCTTGTTTCAAACGGCGCGTGCACCGGCTGTGTCATAAGATGCGCTAGGAAGGTTAATGTAAACGGCAAGGTCGTAAAAGGTCCCGAGCTTGAAACCCTCGGCCTTTTCGGTCCGAACATTCTCAATGATGACATTGAACTGATACTCAGATGGAATTACGAGCTTGACGAGCTCGGTATGGACGCTATTTCCTGCGCCGGCTCAATCGCCTTTGCAATGGAACTTGCCGAAAAGGGCATTCACGATTTCGGCGTTCATTTCGGTGAAACGGATAATATTTCGCAGATGTTTGAGGATATCGCCTACCGCAGGGGAGAGGGCAACGATATTGCCGACGGCTCAAAGAGAATGAGCGACAAATACGGCGGCAAGGAATTCGCCATAAACGCCAAAGGTATGGAGCTCGCGGCTTATGAACCGCGTCATGCGGTCGGTCAGGGTCTCGGCTACGCCACCGCCAACAGAGGCGGATGCCACCTCAACGCCGGCTATATGGTTGTTGTTGAAGGCCTCGGTCTTGATGTCAATTCCCTTACGCCTCACGGCAAGGCGGCCATAGGCATTATGTTCCAGAATCTTATGGAATCAATCTCGGGAGCAGGCAGCTGTATGTTTACAAGTTACGCTGTTCTGCCCGGTTTCCTTATTGCAAAACCCAATCTCATTCTCACTAAGGTTATTCTCGCTGCGTTCCCCTATGTAGGCCCTGTTGTCAATCTGCTCAGCCATTTCACCAAAGTGCCGCAGATTAACATTCCGCTTCTTCCCCACGCCATTGCCGTCAAGCTCGCGACGGGTATGAAATCAAATATGGCAAAATTCCTCACCTGGGGCGCTTACGGCTGGAACGCCGAGCGTATGTCAAATGTTATCCTCGGGCAGAAGGCGGGCGCAGATAAACTTCCAAAGCGCCTGACCGACGAACTTCAGGATCCGAATAATCCCAAAACGAAAGTTCCTCTTGAACAGATGAAAAAAGTGTTTTACCGCGCAAGAGGCTGGAAGGACGGCATTCCGACCTGGCACCGCCTTAAAACTCTCGGCATAGAGATAGATAAATCTTTATATGACGAAGCGGTCGCCGCCGCATACAAAACAGAGGAGGCGTGATTATGGCAAAGGTAAATGTAAAACTTTTCGGAGTTTACAGGGTTGACACCCATATTTCCGATATAGAAATCGAAGCCGAAAAGCTCTCCGATCTGCTTGAAGAACTCAATAAAATCGCTGTCGGCGAGCACAAGAGTAGTATCTCGTTTTCCGACGCTTCGGTATTCATCAACGGCACCAACTGCAAAAAGAAAAAGTTTAAACTCAGCGACGGGGACGAAGTCTGGCTTCTCTCCCCCGCTTCGGGAGGTTAATGATATGGCATTTATAATCGATTCCGAAAGATGTGTCGGATGCGGAGCATGTGCTTTTTTCTGCCTTTATAAGTCCATAAGTCCGGTTGATGACAATATGACAAAATATGCAATCGACGAGAAAAAATGCGTTGAGTGCTCACAGTGCTCGGGCATCTGCCCTAACGGCGCAATTTCCGCTCCCCAGGGCTGGCGCAGAATCAAAAAGGTTACAATCGATCAGGAGAAATGTATCGGATGTTCGCTTTGTATGCGCACCTGCGCCGCGGACGCTCCCTTCGGGGAAATCAAAAAGAAATTTGAAATAGATCAGTCAAAGTGTTTCCAATGCGGAGCCTGTGCCAAAAAGTGCAAACCCGGCGCAATAACAGTCGAATATTATGACTGATTAACAAACGGTCAAAAAAGCATCCGCCTTCTACAGGCGGATGCTTACGTTTTTTATGGGATTATACTGTATCAATAATGGACCGCTCCGCATTTGCAGACTTCATTTGCTCCGAAAAGCTTGCAGAAGAAAATGTAGATATTCCAGAGGACGGCTTTGAAGCCTGTTTCGTGGCACCAGCAATCGCAGTTTGTCTCGGCAATTCTTACCGTAAAGTCAACTTCATAGTCTTTGCCTTCGTTGCTTTTACCGAGGGTATTGCCGTTATTTGCTTTAATATCCTTGCCGAGAACAAGGGTATATTTGCCGGGCTCAAGATCTTTGAGCTCAATCGTAACGGTATTTTTGTCAACTACTTTGCCCACAACGATATTCGCATTGGCACCGTCTTCTTTTTTTACTGTAATAAGAGCCTTGTTTGCTTCTTCATTCTCTGTCATTCCGCGGTCAAAGGTGATTGTAATCGTTTCATTCCCTTTCAGATCCGCATCTTTCAGTGCGCTTCCGTTTACAGTAATTTCTTTGACATTAAGAGGATTATTTCCCCCGCCCGAACCGTCGCCTTTGCCATCGCCTTTACCGCCGCCTTCACCTTTGACCTGGAAGGCATAGGTCAGAGTTTCGCCCAAAGTTGCTTCGTTTTTGGCGGTAAGCTCTTTATCAATCTCAAGAGTGTAATTTCCCTTGGCAAGCCCGCCGAGAGTTACGGTGATGGTTTTTTCGTCTGCGCCTGCCGATACTGTTGCAGGGGCGGCCGTGCCCGCCGAATCCCTGACTGCTATTTTCTGTGTATTGGTCGCCAAAAGTGTGCTCTCACCATTCTTGTCGGTGGTTACATTGTTTGAAAAAACAATGTTGATAGCCGCAGAACCGTCAACAGTACTGTCTTTGAGGTCTGCCTCTCCGCATTTTACGGAAACGACAGTCAGAGCGTCTTTCGCCGCAAATGCGCTGAATGAGAAAATCATTGAAAGAATAAGGACTACGCTGAGAATTTTTGCACTTTTTTTCATTTGATTTTTCCTTTCCGGTGTTACCTTTTTTTCTTTATGATTAGTACCACAGCCGTGCAAACTGCAGCTGTAATAATAATTCCGCTTAATGCGTATAATAATTTTGAATGTGAACTTGCACTGTCGTTTACGGTTGAATCGGATGCAGTAACGCTTTCTGTTCCAGTAAGTGATAAAACTGTTGTAACCTCTGTGCTTTCCGCCGATTCGAGAGGCACTTCTTCTGTTCTATTTTCCCTCGGCGCCCTGCTTCTTCTGACAGTCGTTGTTTCTTTCACCGTTTCGGTTACGCTGACTGTTGTCGCGGCGGTTTCGGTTTTCACTGTTTCTGATTCCGAGGACGGAACGGTCTGAGTTGCAACGGGCCTTGATGCAGTTGTTTTAACAGTGCCCGGAACAGGAAGGGACTGCATCGCCTTTGTCTGACCGCCGCCCGGTGTGCCGGGACCGGGATTCGCTTTTCTCGCCGCCGTGGTAACCGTTGCTCTTTCGGTTGCGGTTGTCACACGTACGGCCGTGGTTATCTGAGGCATGGAAGCTCTGTTTCCCGTGTATCCTGTGTTTCCCGTTCCGGAATAACCCGGAACATTACTTTCGGATTCGGCGGAAGTAATAACCGACGCCTCTTTTACCGTGAATCCGATAAACCGGTCTTTTCCGAGACTTACTCCGCTCTTCGAGGTCACGTCCTTGCCGATTACGAGCGTATATTTTTCTCCGTACACATAGGGCTTATCGGGAACAATCGTCACGATTCTCTTTATATCGGGATTAACCTGGTCATCACCCATTTCTACAGTTATCGGGTGCTGGTTTCCTTTTGAATCAACGACTTTGAAACATTTTTTATTATTATCTCTTACTGAAAGATTTACAACATTCTTTGTAAAAGTAAGTTTGATTCTCACATTCGGATCGACGTCTTCCGCTCCGTTGACAACTGAGCTTTCAGCAAGATCGAGAGGCTTATCTTTTCCTCCTCCCGAGCCGTCACCGCCCTGCGCAACCGAACAGACTGCAGATAACAATACAATTAATGGAACCGTAAGCAAAGAAAGAACCCGCATTATTCTGCTATTCATAGTGTATTCCGCCTTTTAAACATTCAAAGCTTTCAGCTGTCCAGCGCCTGTATCTGCAATTATAACAGGTTTTGTCCTCATCTTCAAGACATTCTTCTTCACAGTCCAGATAAAAGAGGACGCAGTCCGCCGCCGCCCTTCGTGCATAATCGCAGCAGTCTTTTCCGAAATCAAACACCGTTTTCCCGTTTTCTTTACTGAACATCTTTTTTTCCTTTTTTAGGCTTCGGAATAAGCACTCCGTTTTCGTTTCTGACAAGCATTACCGTGACTTTTCCGCCTATGTACAGTTTTTTTGTCGGGAAAAAGAATTCAATATTCTCACCCGTATCTGTAAGAATGCTTTCATTCTCATTGATAAACTGCTCAATTCCGAATCTATCGGCGAACTCCGAGAAAGTAAAAACATTTTCGTCGTCCGGAGGAAAAAGATTCCCTTTGATTCTTCCGTTTGCCTTACCTGCTCTCAGGGCGGCTCCCGCAAGAGCGCCTATCACTCCGAGCCCCGTTCCGCCGTGCTCCGAAAGATGAACATCATCCCCGAAAGCGGCAGCAAGGGCAAGAGCATCATCTTTGGTAACTATCTCTTTTGTTGCCCTGACGCCGAAATCAAAAAGCGGCGAGTAGTCAATATCTTCCGAATCCCTGAGAATACAAAGCCCCGGGTCGCTGCCTTCCGCGCTGTTTTCTTCAAGATAACGGGAAGCAAAGGCAGTGAAATCTGCGGGAGTGTCCGTTTCAAAATCCACGCACATTGAACTGTTGTGCGAAGTGTAAGGAATATCTTCGTGAATGAATAATTGATATCTGACCGTAAATCCGCTTTTACCAAGCCGTCTGCTCTTAGCTTCAAAACAGAGCTCTTCAAGCAACTGACCGGTTCCTATACTGTCGATATTATCGGTATCGTCAATACAAACATAATATTTCATTTACTCACCCGCTTTGTTTGTTTTCGGAGTACGCATATTATCTCCGTCTTTTATTGCTTCAATCCATCCGTCACTTATATTATACGAATAAAACTCTTTGTAAAACTCTCTTATTTCCTCATCAATGTCAAAATCATATATGTCAGGATAGAGCAACTGAGCAAGCCACATTATTGCCAGAGGTGTTTCGATGCTGGTGGGGTGCCCCCATCTTGTGATACCTACCGGAATCTGATAAACCTGCCTGTTGATTACTGCGTCAAGGCCTTCCCACTTCGGGTCTGAAAGAATATAATCGTCAACCCGCGCCTCATTGCAGATTATCAAATCGGGATTCCAAGTGTAAATCTGTTCGAGAGTGGTATACGATTTGTTGCCTTCAACACGCAGGCCGTCTGTTTCCGCTGACACATTTTCAGCACCCGTCAGTTTAATCCAAAGGTCACAGTAGCTGCCCCCGCTGTCAGTTCTGACTGCTTCATTTACGCTGTGATATACGCGCTTTTTCTCCGTAATCAGATTGCTTTTTTCTTTCACAGTGTCAACAACGCTTTTGAAATATGAGATATACTTTTCTGCTTTTTCGGGAACACCGAGAGCGTTGCCGATTACACGGGTTGCCTCAAACTGTTTTTCCGGCGTATCATATCCTATCAGTACATAAGGAATGCCCATAGTATCAAGCTTCGAAATCTGATCGCTGTTTTCAAGCACTCCCGTCTCCGCAAAAATGAGATCGGTACCAAGGCTGAGAATTTCCTCGGCATTTATATCACCGCTGTTTTTTACAACAACAGCATCACTTATTTCCGGGCATATCTCCCTCAAAAGATTGCTTCTGGCAATATTGTTGCACGTGGAGGTTACTCTGCCCGCAAAGCCCATG
>JAEEGL015734995.1_pt1 | contig 14771 bp, 15 predicted proteins | sample 9134231 | NCBI WGS metagenome assembly JAEEGL01 (sample SAMN16246548, study PRJNA631951) | gut metagenome | biome: gut microbiome; feature: rumen; material: fiber-attached | host: Bos | place: Iran: Karaj | collected 2018-10 | reverse complement strand
TTTGAAAGAGAAACAGAGGGCGACAGAGTTCTTGTTGTAATAAACGCTGATGAGAATCAGTTCCACGCTGATTTTAATGCAAGAGCAGGAAGGGCAACGGATCTTATTACAGGAGCAGAGATTGATTTTGGCGGAGGCCTTGATATCCCTGCTTATACAGCATATCTTTTACAAGTTTAAAGAGTTACCTACAGGAAAGGCATAAATATATATGAAAATTCACTACGACAAACTATATAAAGACGACAGAAAAAATGAGCTACTTGGTATTGGTGTGCCTTTTCCTAAGGGAGAACTGACCCAGAAAGATTTTGAGAGGCTTGCAGTCCTTGATTCGGGCAGCATCATTCCATCCCAGTTCAAGGTGACCTCCTCCTGGGAGGATGGCTCCATCCGGTTTGTTTACGCAAGATTCCTTGGAACACTTCCAGGTAATAAGGCTAAAGACTTTGTGCTGGTCACTACCTCAAGCCTTATAGATGGCAGCAATGCCTTTGCTGATCAGATCAACAATAACTTTGTGACTAAGACTAACAGTACGATTTCTGTCACAAACGGGCTTATTAATTTCAAGGTCTCTGATTTCCAAAAGGAGGTCTTTCAGAGTTTTACTTATGACAATCATGTATTCAAAAAAGAGCAGTTTTCCGGCCCTGTTTTAAGGCTTGATGGTAAAACTCTTTCTCCAATATTTGAATTGTGGAACGTAATTGAGAATGGCCCGATCTATTCAGTAATTGAGGCTACGGGACATTTTGAGGACGCAGACAATAAGCTTAGCGGTGAAGGAATCAAGTTCACGCTTCGTCTGTCTATAACCAGCGACAAGCCATGGCTGGAAGTAGCGCTCAAGGTAATTAACTGCACAGAGGACAGCATAGAGCCGGATGAGCTTATATTTGAGCTCAGGAACCTTGGCAAAAACAAGGTAACTCCTAGAACAACTGTAGGTATTTCCAACTATAAAACAAACTTTGAAAGTAATGAGGATGGAGAAGAAGTATCCAAAACTATAACAGCTGAGTATCTGGAAAAAGAGGCAAATGAGCATTTTGCAGAGGTTATCTACGGAACCTTTATGGCAGATGTTTCAGACTTTGGATCAGGTGTTGGAGTATGTGCCACAGTTTTTCAGGCTCAGCAGAATTTCCCTAAGGCTATAAGTGCCAGCAGTGATGGCATCAAGATATATCTTTTACCGGATAAAAACGAGCTGTCTCAGATTTCCAAGGCACAGCCAGTGAGGTTTGAGTCTGGAATGGCAAGAGAGCAGAAGTTCCTTCTGCATTTCCATGATGCTGATGAGGACCTTTATGAGCTTAACAACAGGAGTATCATCTACCAGATGCCGGATACGGGCTATGTAGATCCTGAAGTTTTCGAGGAGGCCAAGGTTTTCCCTGATATTTTCCTTGCGCCTGACAAGCAGATAGATGATATGGAGATTGCGCTTATAGATAAGGCTGATTCCCATGCAAGGTGCTATGGAATGCTGTGTTGGGGCGATGCACCTGATCCTGGCTATACGGCCCAGGGAAGAGGCGGCGGAGACCTTGTCTGGACCAACAATGAGTACGACTACCCCCACGCTATGTACATGATGTATGCAAGAACAGGCATCCGCAGAATGCTGGACTATGCTAATGTGGCCTGCTGGCACTGGATGGATGTGGATATCTGTCATTACAACACGGATCCTATTTTTATAAATGGTCAGTGGGAGCACCAAAGGAAGCATACTGGCGGGTCAGAGGATGGTAAAGGCTCACGAGGAATCATGGCCTGTTCCCATGAATGGGTAGAGGGACTTCTTGATCATTATCATTTCACTGGCGATGAGAGAGCCTTTGAGGCTGCTATTGGAATTGGCGAAAATGTTTTGGCTCTTTTGGAGACGCCTGAATATCAGAAGCCTGGCGAGATAAGTGCAAGAGAGACGGGATGGGCCCTTAGGAGCCTCACAGCTCTTTATGTGGAGACTCATGACAGGAAGTGGCTCACCAGGGCTGACTGGATTGTTGGCCAGTTTGAGCAGTGGAACGACAGATATGGCAACTGGTTGTCACCATATACTGACAATACCACAATCAGAGTGGGCTTCATGATATCTGTGGCTATTGGCTCACTGATGCGCTACTACAGGGTAGTTCCAAGTGGACGTGTTAAAAAACTCATATTAAAAGCCATCGACGATATCGTTGATAATTGCAGAACGCCACAGGGACTTTTTTATTACAAAGAGCTTCCAAGCCTTTCCAGAAACGGCAATAATACATTACTTCTGGAATCCATGGCTATTGGCTATGAGCTTACAGGAGAGGACAGATATCTGGATTATGGCATAAAGACATTTAAGAAACAGATTGGCAATCAGAGCGGTGTTTCTTTTAACAAAAAAATAGTTGAGGACACTGTAATGGTTGGCAATGCACCTACTAAAAATTTTGCTCAGTCATTTTTGCCATTGACCTTCTTCTATGTCAAGGCAGTACTAGCAAATAAGTTGTTGCAATAGGAGTTTTATATTATAATTTATATATGGAAATACGTACACCTATAATTGCAATATTGGTATCTATCATACTGCTTGTAATCTACCTTCGAAGGAATGTTCCGCAGCTTATTTCTGCGCGAGTTTTCTTCGTTTTCTTGGTGTCGGTCTTTTTTAACAACATGTGTGAGATATTGGAGTGCGCAGCGTTCCTGTTTATAAAGGAAAAGGATTCTGCAGCAGCTCTTAGAGGAGTGGCTCAGATTCTGTACGTTGGATCTCTTTTGTTCTGTGCATTTATCATGTGCATATATGTCTATACCAAGACTACGCTTAAGAGAACGGTTTCCAACAGAATGGTGGTAATTACAGGACTTCCTGTGGCTTTTGCCGTAGTTGCAGCAACCATCATGGGACTCAAGGTTGGAATAAACGCTTATGGTTATTACTACAATTATGGCCCGGCAGCACAGATCTGTTATCTGGTAGGTTTTGTATATATCTTTCTGTCGTTGTTGCGAATTATATATTTTAAGGGTCGAATCCCAAAAGAAAGCTTTTATTCGATACTTACTGGTCTGGTCATCTGGACAGTATTATCGCTGTATCAGTTCATTGACAGAGGAATGCAGGTATCAGCCATCGCAATGATGATGATGGTACTGATTCTTTTCCTGTCGATGGAAAATCCAAGAGAGTACTACGAGAGATCCATAGAGGGAATCAGGAACAGGGATGCCTTTGAAATGGCTCTTTTAGAAAAAATTGGACTTAAAAGAGATTTCTTTATAGTATCTATTATTTTTACAGGAAAAACAGCAGTCATGTCCAATTCGGAGAGGGGCGAGATGACTGAGCTGATGAAGATAGTTGGTAAGATATCTGAGACCTATGTTGGTGCGCCGGCTTATCTTTTTAACTGGAATACGCTATGTTCAATCATTAAGACACCTGAGAAGGTGGAGACCTTCATGAACATAGTCAATAACTTAAAGGACAATGAGGGTAAGAATTACAGACTAACCTTTGCAGTTTTGGAACTTCCTAAATATGCGGCGGAGCATGAGAAGGCACTTCAGATTCTGACTTATGTTTCGGGAGAGTACGTTTTTACCCAGTCTTCACCGAATCTCGTAATCGACCAGACGGTTGTGGACAAGATGACTTACAGAAACTCCATCGAGGATGTGGTCAGAACGGCGGTAAAAGAGAAAACCTTCGACGTATATTACCAGCCAATCCTGTCGGTTGCGGACGGAAGCTTTAGTTCTGCAGAGGCGCTTGTAAGACTTAGGAGACCTGATACGGAGAATTATATTTCTCCTGAGGATTTCATCCCGATTGCCGAGAAATGCGGACTTATTCAGGAAATTGATGATCTGGTATTCGAAAAGGTTTGTTCTTTCATTGCCAAAGAGAACCTTAGTAGCTACGGTATCAAGACTATAGAGGTTAACCTTTCCGGTAATGAAGTTGTTGACGAGCAGACACACATAAGGCTCATCAACAAGATGAACAAATATCATATTCCACCCAAGTTTATCAATTTCGAGATCACAGAAACTTCCTACATCAATAATGATGAGGTATTTAAAGAAAATGTGACAAGGCTCCGTGAAAGTGGAAGTACCATTTCCATGGATGACTTTGGATCAGGCTATTCCAATCTTTTGGAGATTCTCAAGATGGATTATGCACTGGTCAAGATGGATAAAGAGTTTGTATGGAGCTGTCTTGATAAAAACAAGCCGGAGAATATGAGGATGCTGGATTATACCATTAAATTCCTCAAGGACTTCGGGCTTCACATCCTGGCAGAAGGTGTGGAAACACTGGACCAGGCCCAGATACTCATAGAAAAGGGCGTTGAGTATCTGCAGGGATTCTATTATTCAAGACCAATACCAGAAGAAGAATACATTGATTTCCTCAAAACACAAAAGGGTATGTTTGCGAAAGGAGACTAATATGAACGAAGGTCTTTATAATGCTGTTTTTTGCTACGGCGAGAATAAGGTTGACCCATTTGAACAGACAGCGGTGGATTTTGACAGGATTATCGGAGACATGAAGCTTGTTGGCTATGAGATCAACTCGCTTAATATTGTTCATCAGATCATGCTGGAGCAGCTTGATAATCTTCTTAAGACCAAGAATAAAATCGTGGAAGAGACTATGGATCTGGATAACAAGGATGATGTCTGCAGGGAGAAATATGGCCTTTCTTTCAAGGATATCATTGCCCTTGATCCTCAGCATGATATTGAATGGGATATCAAGAGTGGTAAGGTAATCTATTTCCTTTCACATGAAGCTATGCACAAAGAGGCTGCTTATTTTACTCTTTTCAAAAAATCAATGGATGCCTTCACGGCCAAGACTGGCTTCCAGTACGTGAGCCTGTAATATGGGAAGGGTTCTGGAAACAGAAAGACTGATATTAAGAGGCTGGAGAGAGGAAGATGCTTCCAGTCTCTTTAAGTATGCCAGCGATGACCGCATTGGGCCTGTTGCCGGGTGGCTTCCACACAAGGATGTTGGCTATAGCAGAGCGGTTATTCGCACTATTTTTGCCAAGGATGAAGTGTACGCTATCTGCATCAAGGGCCAGGAAAAAGAACCAGTGGGTAGCATTGGGCTTACTCTGAAGGGCAGCAAAGAAAGACCTATAGATGATGGCACAGCAGAGCTTGGCTATTGGATTGGATACCCCTATTGGAACCAGGGATATGTTACAGAAGCTGTAAAAGAAATCATGAGACATGGCTTTGAGGATCTGGGACTTCACAGTATAGTCTGTGGTTACTTTGATGGCAACGAGAGATCCAAAAAAGTTCAGGAAAAATGCGGTTTTAAGCATATGTATACCAATGAAAGGTCGTATATTCCTATGCTTGGTGAGACCAGAGTCGAGCATATGAGCATAATTACTAGAGGTACGTACTACACCAAACGACTTTTCGGGAGCTGATCTGGGCTTGCGACAGGCCATAAAAAATACACATTTTTATCGCGTCAAAGTATTACAAAATATGTAATATCGTGTTATAATACTAGCATGCGAGTAAGGACATGGTTAGTGGGGACCAAGGACATTCCTGCTTCCATGTTTTTTAATCTTCAGCCATGAAAGCGCTTTCAAGTTAGCAGAGGTTTTTGTTTCAGACTAAGGAGGAACAAGATGTTAAATATTGGAGAGTGCGTAATTTACGGTAGTCATGGTTTATGCCAGGTACGAGAAATCTTGGTACCAACGTTTCTTGAGAGGGGCAAAGAGAAACAGTATTACATGATGATTTCCGCAGTTGATGCCGGAAGTGTCCTCTATGTTCCAGTGGAGGGGGCCGAAGACAAGGTTCGTGAAGTCATCAGCGCTGACTATGCTGAAGATTTGATAGACGACATCGCGGAAGTGGAAGAGATTGAGCTTCCAGAGGGTAAGAAGGCCGAGCCCGCAATACTAGAGATTATTAAGAGAAATGTTGTGGATGAGATGATGGGTCTTGTGAAGTCCTTGCGCAGGATCAAAGCTACTCGCGAAGCAGAGGGCAAGAGATTTGCAACACTTAATGAGAAATACCTGAATATGGCAGAGAAGCTTCTTTACACTGAACTGGCTTATTCTCTTGAAACCGAGAAGGATAACATCAAGAGAAGGGTGCTAGAAATGCTTGCAGAACTTCCAATGGAGACCGCTTAACTTGCGGTCTCTTTTTTGTATTTGAGTAAGTGGGGATATTATATGGGCGGGAAATATGATAAAATGTGCTGTAGTGTTGCTTTAGTGTAGTGAAGAGGCAGCGCAAGATATATCGGTTTGGGGAAATGTAGATGACAAAAGAGTTATATTACGATAGTGCATATATATCAGAGTTTTTTGCTGAGGTTATAAGCTGTGAGAAAAAGGATGGAAAAGGTGGTAAGGACTGCTACGAGGTAATCCTTGACAGAACAGCTTTTTTCCCAGAGCAGGGAGGACAGGGCAGTGATAGAGGAGTTCTTGAATTTGGCGATGCTGGAAATGCTGCCAAGGTAATGCATGTGAGCATAGGCTCAGAGATAAGGCACCTTGTTGACAGAGAGATTCCTGTTGGGACAACAGTTCACGGCGTTATAGACTGGGCTCACAGGTTCAGTAATATGCAGCAGCATACAGGAGAGCATATCTTTTCAGGGCTTGTGAATTCAGACTTTGGCTATAACAATGTGGGCTTTCACTTAAGTGATTCAGAAGTGACAATGGACTACGATGGAGTTCTGAGCGCGGAGGATGTTAAGACTCTTGAACTTAAGGCTAATCAGGCTATATGGGCTAACCTTGAGGTTTTGTGTGAATTCCCAGCGGCGGATAAGCTCGCTGAGATTCCTTACAGGAGCAAAAAAGAGCTTGAGGGCGACGTCAGAATAGTTACTATTCCAGGTATAGATATCTGTGCCTGCTGTGCGCCTCACGTTATCAGAACTGGTGAGATCGGGCTTCTTAAGGTGGTTGGACTTCAGAATTATAAAGGCGGCGTCAGAGTCAACATTCTCTGCGGTCAGAGAGCCCTTGAGTATCTGCAAAGCGAGCATGAGATAGTATCTGAGCTGTCTGGAATGCTCACAACTTCAAGTGATAAGGTCATAGCTTCTGTAAAGAGAGCTTTTGAAGATAACAGCGCCATGAAGGCTGAGCTGTCACAGGCCAAAGAGGCACTTATAGAATACGAGCTTGAAGACATCGTTAAGGCAGCTTCAACAGACAGAGAAAAGGGGATCTTTGTAAGTAGTGACAACAGCGATATTTATGTGATAAAAGACAATTCCTATGATTCTAATATGATGAGAAAGCTTGTCAATGAGCTTGCCAGTAAGAAAGCTGGATATTGCGGAGTTTTCGCAGGCTCAGCTGATAAGGGCTACAGATTTATAGTGGCTTCTGGAACAGCTGGCAAGGATTGCAAGGCTTTATGCGATAAGCTCAGAAGTGATTTTGGGGCAAAGGGCGGCGGAGCGCCTGCCATGGTTCAGGGAAGTATGAATCATTCAGATATAGAGACTGTTATAGCTTCAATATCTGAATAAGAGGAGAGAGAAGATCTATGAACGTTGGGAGTTTTAAGGATTTTAGAGAAGGTTGTAAAAATGCCATTCCTATCTGCCTTGGCTATATAGCTGTTTCTTTTGCCTTTGGAATAGAGGCCTCCAAGATTGGAATGACCACATTTCAGGCAGCGATGACATCACTTCTTAATGTAACAAGTGCCGGTCAGTTCTCGGCTCTTGAAGTAATTGCAAGAAACGGAAGCTTTGTGGAGCTTGCAATTTTGCAGTTCATCATTAACCTCAGATACATGCTGATGTCCACAGCTCTTTCACAGAAGCTTGACGGAGTTAATACTCTTAACAGACTCGGAATATCCTATGGTGTGACAGATGAGATATTTGCTGTCAGCATCTTCAAAAAAGACAAGCTTTATCCAATGTTCTCTTATGGACTGATTCTCACATCTGTTTTTGGATGGGTGTTTGGAACAATTCTTGGAGCTGTAGCAGGACAGGTTCTTCCTCAGATACTTGTCAGCAGCCTGGGACTTGCTATTTACGGAATGTTTATTGCTATCATCATCCCTGATACCAGAGTTAAGAAGCCTGTAGCAGTGGTTGTTGTGGCAGCTATGGTTATGAGCTGCGTATTTACCTATGCTCCGGTTCTTAAAATGATTTCTGGCGGGTTTAGGATTATAATAGTAACTATAGTGGTTGCAGCATTAGCAGCAATTGCCGCACCAGTAGAGGAGGAAGCACATGAGTAAAGTATATCTGTATATCCTCCTTATGGCAGTTGTAACGTACTTGATAAGGGCCCTTCCTCTTACTCTTATAAGGAAAGAGATAAAGAGCCGCTTCATCAAATCATTTTTATACTATGTTCCATATGCGACACTGGCAGCTATGACATTCCCGGCCATTTTGTCAGCTACTGATCATCTGGCATCTTCTATAGCGGGATTTGCTGTTGCTCTGATCCTTGCCTTTAACAAAAAGAGCCTTCTGACAGTTGCTGGTGTTTCCTGCCTTACAGCGTTTGTTGTGGAGCTATTTCTTTTACTGTAAAAACATGATTAAATAATATAGTGAGGTATTTGACATGAGAGTTGGAATGGGATATGATGTGCACCGGCTTGTAGAAGGCAGAGACCTTATAATCGGTGGTGTTAAGATTCCATATGAAAAGGGACTTTTAGGACATTCGGATGCGGATGTTCTTTTGCATGCTATATCGGATGCACTTTTGGGAGCAGCTGCTCTTGGAGATATTGGTAAGCATTTTCCGGATACAGATCCTAAGTTTAAGGGAGCGGATTCAAGAGTGCTCCTCAGGGAAGTCTGTAGACTCCTGGACGAAGCTGGCTATCGCGTTGAAAATGTTGATGCGACCATAATCGCCCAGGCACCCAAGATGAGACCACATATCGACACCATGAGGCAGAATATTGCAGATGACCTTGGAATCGAACTTTCACAGGTCAATGTCAAGGCAACAACCGAGGAAGGCCTTGGCTTTACTGGAACCGGAGAGGGTATTTCCTCTCAGGCAATATGCCTTTTGGAGAATAAATAACTATAGGAGAACATAGATAATGGCACACAAATTTACTTTTTATAATACACTTTCTCGTAAGATTGAGGAGTTTAACCCAAGAGAAGAGGGCAAGGTTTCGATGTATACCTGCGGACCTACTGTTTACCACTTTGCTCACATTGGTAACATCAGAACTTATATCATGCAGGATGCGTTGATCAAAGCCCTTGGTTATGCAGGATACGATGTAAAAAGAGTTATGAATATCACAGACGTTGGACATCTTTCATCAGATGCTGACACTGGCGAAGATAAGATGCTTGCAGGTGCAAAAAGAGAGCACAAGACAGTAATGGAGATCGCTAAGTTCTACACAGATGCTTTCTTTAAGGATTTCGATGCAGTTGGCAATAAGCGCCCAGACGTTGTTGAGCCAGCTACAAACTGCATTCCTGAGTTCATCCATATGGTTGAGACTCTTATTGAGAAAGGTTATGCCTACGTTGCAGGCGGTAACGTATATTTCGATACAAGTAAGCTTCAGGATTATTACGTATTCTCTTCAGAGGTTGAGAAGGAACAGCTTCAGGTTGGTGTTCGTGACGACGTTGAGGAAGATACTAACAAGAAGAACAAGACTGACTTCGTTCTCTGGTTCACTAAGTCCAAGTTCGAAGATCAGGCTCTTAAGTGGGACAGCCCATGGGGCGTTGGTTACCCAGGCTGGCACATTGAGTGCTCATGCATTTCCATGAAGCACCTCGGTGAGTTTATCGATATCCACTGCGGTGGTGTTGACAATATTTTCCCTCACCATACTAATGAGATCGCACAGTCAGAAAGCTATCTTGGACATGAGTGGTGCAAATACTGGTTCCACTCCAATCACCTCAATGACAAGTCAGGCAAGATGAGTAAGTCTAAGGGCGCAGTTCTCACTGTTTCTGTACTTCAGGAAAAGGGCTACGATCCACTGGTTTACAGATTCTTCTGCCTCCAGTCACACTATCGTAAGCCACTTGAGTTCTCCTATGAGGCTCTTGATCAGGCTACCCAGGCGTTTAATAAGCTCGTTAAGAGAGTTGCTGAGCTTAAAGAGGATGGCGCTGTTGACGTAGCTGCCAAGGAGAAGTTCGAGGAGAGCTTCAGAGATGCTGTAAGTAACGACCTTAATACATCAATGGCTATCACAGTCCTTTATGATGTACTCAAGGCTGATATAAATGATGCTACCAAGCTTGCACTTGTTGAGAGCTTTGACAGCGTTCTTTCACTTGATCTTATTGGACATGCCAAGGGCTTATCTGAGGGACCAGATGTTGATCCAGAGCTTGAGAAGTTTATTCTTGATGCTATCGAGAGAAGAGCTAATGCCAAGAAGACCAAGGACTTTGCTACAGCTGATGCTATCAGAGCAGAGCTTCTTGAGAAGGGCGTAGAGATCAAGGATACTCGTGAGGGAGTTAAATGGCAGCTGATCTAAATGCTTATTTAAACGACAAATTTGGAATACAGGCACAGGATATCAGGACTTATTCGCCCCTTACACTGGCCTATATAGGTGATGCCTTTTTTGACGTGATCATCAGATCAATACTGGTCAACAAGGGCAACACTGCTGTTAATAACCTGCACAAGAGAGCCAGCAGTATTGTTAAGGCGCAGACTCAGTCCGCTATGGTCAAGGCTCTTATGGATGACCTTACAGAGGAAGAGCAGGATTATTACAGAAGGGGACGTAATTCTAAGCCCCACACCAAGGCCAAGAATGCCACAACTATGGACTATCTTGATGCAACAGGTTTTGAAGCTGTCATGGGCTTTTTGTATCTGACGGGTGACCTTGACAGAGCCTGCGAACTGGTTAGTAAAGGCATCGAGAAGCTAAGTCTTGATATTTTATGATGTAGTGAGTAATTCTGTTTCTTTTGGAATGGGATTATCTGAATGAAAGGATTTTTAATGGAAGAGAATTTTGAGAGCAGAATTATAGAAGGTAGGAATGCCGTACTTGAGGCGTTTCGCTCAGGTAAGACAATCGACAGACTGTTTATTCTGGATGGCTGCAAGGATGGACCTGTTCAGACAATCCTTCGCGAAGCCAAGAAACACAAGGACACAGTTATTTCTTTTGTCAAAAAAGAGCGTCTTGACCAGCTCTCTGAAACTGGCAAGCACCAGGGCGTAATTGCCTACGGCGCTTCCTATAACTATGCTGAGGTTGACGATATCCTTGCAAAGGCCAAGGAAAAGGGTGAAGATCCATTTATCATTATTCTTGATAATATCGAGGATCCACACAATCTCGGTGCTATTATTCGTACAGCTAACCTTGCTGGTGCTCACGGAGTTATCATTCCCAAGCACAGAGCAGCATCTCTTACAGCTACTGTAGCCAAGGCTTCTGCAGGTGCTATCAACTACACACCAGTAGCCAAGGTTACTAACATTGCAAACACTATCGAGGATCTCAAGGACAAGGGACTTTGGTTTGCCTGTGCTGATATGGGCGGAACAACCATGTATCAGCTGAATTTAAAGGGACCTATCGGTCTTGTTATCGGCAATGAGGGTAGTGGCGTTTCCAGACTTGTCAGAGAGAAGTGCGATATGATCGCATCTATCCCTATGAAGGGCGATATCGATTCTCTTAATGCATCTGTTGCCTGCGGTGTTCTTGCATTTGAAGTAGTAAGACAGAGACTTTCATAAATATAAAGATTATATGAGTGATAACAGATATAAAGAAAAATCTGATGAAGAGCTTATTTTATCTATAAGAGATGGCGATGATCCCGGTGCTGTTGACCATATCATGAACAAGTACAAGAATCTTGTCAGGAAAAAGGCGGCTTCCATGTTTGTTCTTGGAGCTGACAAGGATGACCTGATTCAGGAGGGCATGATAGGTCTTTTTAAGGCGGTGAGGGACTACGACTGTGGCCGTGATGCTAGCTTTGCGACCTTCGCAGATCTGTGTATTTCAAGGCAGATGTACTCTGCAATCAAGGCTATGGCCAGGAAAAAGCATACGCCTCTTAACAGCTATATTTCGATCTATGCAAGGAGAGAAGATTCTGGTGAGGATGCTACGACAGCTCTGGAGGAGATACTTGAATCGGATTCAAGTATGATTCCGGAGCAGCATGTGATAGATCAGGAGAATCTCAAGGCTTTGGAAGAGGCAATTGATAGTGAGCTAAGCCCGCTTGAGAGCCAGGTTCTTGATCTTTATATCACCGGAATGAGCATCAAACAGATTTCTGCGGTTTTATCAAGAGATGAGAAGTCTACTGATAATGCAATGCAGAGAATCAGGAATAAGCTCAAAAAGTATTTGAACAGATAATATTGATGTAATGGGTACTTCCTGTTACATCATATTTAAAAAAACATTTCCTACTAAAATGATAGGAATTTGACAGATGGTGTTAATTCATGTACAATTGCAAAATGTAGATGCAATTAGATTGTATTAAATATAACGAGGAGATATGAATATGAGATTATTTGAAAGTAAGAAGCTCATTGGACTCACGGCTGCAGTAACTCTTTTAACAGGTGTTCTTACTGGCTGTGGAAGCTCTAATGAAGTAGCAACTAATGCCACAGATAATAACAATACAGCAGTTGCAACAGAGGCAGCTAATGAGAATGCAAACGATCTTTTGGTGACAATCAGAGAAAGAGGCAAGCTCATTATTGCTATGGAAGGCCAGTGGGCACCTTGGACCTATCACGATGAGTCAGGCGAACTGGTAGGCTTTGATACAGAGGTTGGACAGGAGATTGCCAAGAGACTTGGCGTTGAGGCTGAGTTTGTAGAAGGTGAGTGGGATGGCCTTTTCACTGGTCTTGATGGCGGCAGATATGACATGATCATCAACGGCGTTGAGATTACAGACCTTCGTAAGGAAAAGTATGATTTCACTACTCCTTATGCATATATCAGAACTGCTCTTGTAGTTAAGAATGACAATACAGAGATCACTTCTTTTGAAGATCTTAAGGGCAAGAAGACAAGTAATTCACTTGGATCAACTTATGCAGATATGGCTGCAGACCTTGGAGCTGAGGTTCAGAATGTAGATACTCTTTCTGAGACAATTGATATGGTGCTTTCCGGAAGAGTTGATGCTACTCTCAATGCAGAGGTTTCTTTCTATGATTATCTTGGGGAGCATCCTGATGCACCTATTGAGATTGTTGCTCTGACAGATGAGGCTTCAGAGGTTTCTATCCCTCTTAGAAAGGGAGATGAGACAGCATCTCTTCGAGAGGCAGTTAATGCTGCTATTTCTGAGATGGCAGCTGATGGAACTCTCACTGAGCTCTCTAACAAGTATTTTGGAAGAGACATCACCAAGTAATAATCTGATATAATGGAAGGTGCCCTCGGGTACCTTCTTTTTGTTGTCAAAGGAACATTTATGAGTGAAAGATTAATAGGAATAATTACAAGTTCATTTTTTAAAATACTGATACCTGGAATCAAGGTGACAATTCCGCTGACTCTTTTGTCTTTTGCATTAAGTCTTGCTGTGGGACTGCTGCTTGCTCTTATCCAGGTTGCTGATATCAAGGGACTTCGCCAGGTTGCCAGGTTCTATATATGGGTATTCAGGGGAACACCGCTTATTGTGCAGCTCTTTATCATATTCTTCGGTCTTCCCAATATTGGAATAACGCTGGATGCATTTCCTTCAGCTGTGCTGGCTTTTGGACTTAACCTTGGCGCCTACAATGCAGAGGTTTTCAGGTCGGCTATTCTGGCTATTCCCAAGGGACAGCTTGAAGCAGCTTATATGATAGGTCTTAATTACCCACAGGCAATGGTAAGGATCATACTTCCCCAGTCATTTCCTGTAGCTTTTCCTAACCTTTTTAATAACCTGATCAGCTTGCTCAAGGATACAGCGCTTGCTTCCAGTATCACGGTTATCGACCTGTTCACTACAGCTCAGCAGATTGCTGCAAGAACTTATGAGCCATTTGCTCTATATCTTGAGGCTGCATTTATATATCTGATCTTTTCAACAGGTCTTACATGGCTGCAGCGATATTTGGAGCAGAAGCTTGTCTGGAAGAGTGACAAGAAAAGATGATTTTAGGATAAGTAAAAGGTGAAGTAATATGCTGGAAATACATAATTTACACAAGTCTTTTTCTGGAACAGGAGTACTGTCCGGAATGGACTTTAAAGTTGATAAAGGAGAGGTTGTTGCCATAATCGGACAGTCTGGATCAGGTAAGACAACACTTCTTCGCTGTATGAGCTTTTTGGAAAAGGCTGATATCGGAGAGATTATCTTTGATGATTACAAGGGAGATATGGCCCATATTTCGCAGAAGGATATCAAGATGCTCAGAATGGAGATGGGCTTTGTGTTCCAGAGCTTTAATCTCTTTAACAATATGACAGCCCTTGAAAATGTTATGGAGGGACTTGTTACAGCAAGGAAAATGCCCAAGGATAAAGCCAAAGAAAAAGCGCTTGAGGTTCTGGCCAAGGTTGGAATGCTTGATAGAGCTTACTATTATCCTGGTGAATTATCAGGCGGTCAGCAGCAGAGGGTTGCTATAGCAAGGGCGATTGCTCCTGAACCCAAGGTGATTCTTTTTGACGAGCCTACAAGTGCTCTTGATCCAGAGCTTACAGGGGAAGTACTTGAGACTATGAAAAAGCTTGCTCTTGAGGGTACAACAATGGTAGTG
>JAEEGL013502985.1_pt1 | contig 14771 bp, 11 predicted proteins | sample 9134231 | NCBI WGS metagenome assembly JAEEGL01 (sample SAMN16246548, study PRJNA631951) | gut metagenome | biome: gut microbiome; feature: rumen; material: fiber-attached | host: Bos | place: Iran: Karaj | collected 2018-10 | reverse complement strand
TCAACTTAAGCAAAGAAATCTCAACAGCAAAATCAAATGATATAGGTTCTTTGAAGGGCCTGGTGCTTGCGAGAGGAAGCTATCCTACACATTATACAAATGTGCCGAAGGCTTCGGATTATCCGGGAGGCGAAGCGGATCCGGATTATATCGCAGCAGTTAAAAAGTACAACATTGAAGTTGATGCTTCAGTAGTAATGAAATCGGAAGCACTCTTCGATAAACTTCTTAACGGTATAGTTGAAACCATAAACGATATAGTTTCACCGACAATAACAAAAAGTTTTGATATGTCGGCGGATGTTACACTTAACGCAAGTTCCAATCTGGGACAAGCAAATGTAAGATTTGCGGCTCCAAGCGCAAGCCCGGCTACAACAATTACAGTAGACGGAACAACATACACTGTAAAGAACATGCTTTCATCACAAGAAGGCGCGGGAGCACCTACCAATCCAAACGAAGTATTCTTTTACACAGACACAAAAGAATACGTGCTTGCGCCAAGCGTGGGAACAGGCAATAAAAACGTAACATTTAACTACGAAAACGTAAGAGTACTTGACTCGGAGAATTGTTCGGTAGGTACCGACGGAAAACTTCCGGCACAGGAACTCTTTACAAGAAAAGAAACAGACAGATATATCGAAGTTGAAGGCTCCGACGGAAAAACATACTACGTATTCAACCAATACAATTTAACCGGAAGAACTTCTTTATACACAACGGACAACGTTGAAGTAAATGCGATTTTACTGGATGATTGTTCCAAGTTCCCATCCACAACCCAAAACGGATATGCGGACATGGAATTGGGACGCAAACTCGTAGAAGCATGGGATGCTGATTTTGCAGCAATCGATCCGAACTACGTAACAGTTAAAAACTTCCATGATTTCTACAACGAAATGATTTATCAGATAGCAAACGATGGATCGAGATATCTTTCCATGTTAACCAGCCAGGAAACAACGGTAAGCTCACTTACAGCAGCAAAAGATGAACTTACGGGAGTATCCACAGACGAAGAGTTAACCTATCTTATAAAATTTCAAAGTGCTTATAACGCATCATCAAGATACATAAACGTAATAGATGAGATGTTGGAGCACATAATTATGAGACTCTGATATTAAAATAGAACTCTTTGGAAAGGAGAAAGCGTATGCCATCAACATTTTACGGACTGGGAATCGGAACATCGGGACTTTACGCAGCACAGACAGCGCTTAACGTAACAGGCAACAATATCGCAAACGAACGCACAAACGGTTACACACGTCAGGTTGCATCACAGCGTCAGACACAGCCCTTAAGAACTTACTCAACAGCCGGAACTCTTGGCAGTGGTGTTGAAGTATACGAGATTTCTCAGGTAAGAGATGATTACTACGATATAAAGTTTTGGAACAACAGCGCAAAAGAAAGCGACTACGAAACAAAGTTAAATTACTACCAGCAGGTGGAATATTACTTTAACGAAATAAACGTAGAAGGTTTTTCAACAGAGTTTTCCGCAGTGTTTAACTCACTTGAAGAACTTGAAAACGATCCGGCGGATTTAACCGTCAGAAATCAGTTCCTAAATAATTTGGCCAGTGTTGCCGATTATATTAATAACATCAGCGGTGAGCTTACAAAGCTTAGAGATGAAATAAATACAGAAGTAAGTAACACAATTGATGCCATCAACAGCTTAACGGATCAGATAGCAACACTTACAAAACAGATAAATATCATCGAACTTGAAGGAACACATGCCAACGATCTTAGAGATAAAAGAGCACTTCTGGTAGATGATTTGTCAAAGCTTTTGGAAGTAGATGTAACGGAAACGATTTACGAAAACGGAAAATCCGATTATATCGTAACAAGCGCATCATTTCCGCTTGTAAACAGCTACGAAAGAAACCAATTGGTAATAAAAGCCGATGATGAAGGAAATTACTTCTCATATATCTTTTACGATCCGGTTTCGGGAAATGCAACAGAGTTTAATCCTGTGAAACAAAATAACGACGGAAAGCTTAAATCTCTTTTCGAACTCAGAGACGGCAATAACGGAGTTACATCTTACAGGATAAGAGAAAGTCTTGAAGAAAGCGAAGTTACAACAAAGACAAAAGACGGAATTACATACAACGGTTTCACACTGGGTGACGGAAGCGTAAGCGGCGGCTACACATTGGAAGATCAAAGTTATGTAAGAGTCCTTCGAGACGACGGAAGCTACGGCACAACCATTTATGCAAAGACATACAAAGAAGACAGCGCAGGCGCATATGAGCCGGCAGCGGATGCCATTCATTATATATATGAAACCGGTGAATACGTATTCGGTTCCGATATCCTTGCAGCACTTCAAAGCGAGTGCAGCGCGGGAGGCAAATTGGAAATAACATATACGGTTGCCGGAGAAGATGCAGCACTTTCCGAAGCAGCGGAAAAAACGGGAGTCTTGGGAGACCTGGCAATAAAAGAAAATCCGGCTCTCAACTACAAAGGTGTAGGTTATTACATCGACGAGCTGCAATCACTTAAAACAATCCTTATGATGGAGTTTAACTCATACCATCATCAAGGCGTTGACTTAAACGGAAATTCAACATTAACGGTGGATATTTACTGTATGGATAACGCAAATAACCTCTATGTTAATGAAGAATTGTTAAAAGACAGAACTTTAATGGCCACATCATCAAACAAACCTCAGGACGGGGTTGGCGATTCAAATCTCGTAAAGATGATGCAAGGCATTGAAGAGTCAAAAGTTTTCAAAGGCGGTACATGTTCGGAGTTCTTGGAAAGCTTAACAACAGAGATTTCGATGGACGTTAAGAAAATCAACAGCAGACACTCCACATACTCAAGCCTTGGAAAGACAATCAAAAATCAAAGACTTTCGGTTTCGGGAGTTGATACCGATGAAGAAACGGCAAATCTTGTAAGATACGAGGAAGCCTATAATTTATCGGCAAAGGTTATTCAGGTAATGAATGAAGTATTACAAAGACTGATTGACCAAACAGGAGTATAAAAGTGCAAGGATGCAAACATACAAAAAGGATTTTAAAGATTATAGGAGGCTACTTATATGAGAATCACAAACGGTATGTTAACATCCAATTGCCTTACAAATATCAACAGAAACAAATCTGAAATGGACAAGCTCAATACACAGCTTGCAACTCAGAAAAAAATTCAGAAACCATCTGAAGATCCGATTACAGCAATAAGAGCACTTCGTTATCGTTACACAAGCGCGGAAATAAGCCAGTATCTTGACAGAAATATCAAAGATGCCAACGGTTGGCTTGAAGTAACGGAAGATGCTTTGAAAGATACACTGGGACTCTTGGAAGACACAGTGGATTATTTCACACAGGCAAGCAACGGTACAAACGATTTATCAAATCGCCAGATTATCGTTTCGACCCTTAAAAACTACAGAGCCCAGATGTATTCAAACGCAAACACGGATCATTCGGGAAGAACAATCTTCACAGGTTACAAAACAAATGATACATACACATTTGCAAAACCGGCGCTGCAGACAAGCTATATGATTACAGAGCATTTCACACCGAACAGCATCGATAGCATAAATATAGTAAAAAGCGCTTGTGATATTTCAACGGATACGGTAAATGCAAATACCATTTCATCCCTTGATGTAAGCGGCTTTTCAACTTGCGATTATGTATCATATAACAGAATAAGACTTGCTTACAACACGGTTGCGGATTGTGTGCCGGAAGTAAAATATACATCAGCTACAGGTACGGAAAGCACAATGAGTGTTACGGCAACAAGAAATTCAACCGATGCAAACGCATACGATATCGGCGATAATGACATCATTTATCTTAAAGATACGGGCGAGCTTATATTCGGAAAAAATACATATTCAAATCTTACAAGTGCAAAAGATATTGAGTTTACATATGCAAAAGTCGGATTTGAACAGGGCGATATCAAGCCGGAACAGTGCTTTGACTGCTATGAAATTACAGATTTAATCGACCCTGCAAAAGGCGCAAAAAGCCTTGCGGACATTACGGCGGACTTGGGATTGCTTGATTCGGAATTTACAACAAAATATACATACAATCCGGATCAGAACATTTCATATACAATTAACTTTAACCAGGAATTAAACATAAACGCAATCGGTTCGAGAGTGTTTACGGCAGATATGACAAGAGATCTTGATGATGTTATAAATGCCACGGCAGCGGTAGCGGACCTTGAAGATATGATTGAATCTTTAAAGAGACTTCAGTCAAATTACGCAGAAGATTCAACAGAGTATGCAAAACTTACAACTCTTATAGACATTAAGAATCAGGAACGCGACTACGCCGAAGAAAAAATGCAGAAGCTTTTCGAAAGTTCTCTTACAAGATATAACAATCATTTCGACAGATTGACTCTTGAAAAAGCAGACATCGGTGCAAGAATGACAAGACTTGACCTCAGTAAATCAAGACTTGAGTCGCAAAAGACAGTAGTAACAACACTTAAGACAGAAAACGAAAGCGTTAAAGTAACCGATGTAGCGGTTGAATACGCAGCAAGCGAAGCCGTATATGATGCATCACTTACGGCAGCGGGTAAAGTAATACAGAAATCACTTTTGGATTTTATTTAGAGTTTATTAAAACCAGGGAAGGAAGGGCGTAAATCATGAAGATTAACACCAGAATGTTTGGGGAAATTGATATCGATGAAGAAAAAATCATTAACTTCGATTTGGGAATTATCGGATTTGATTTTCTTAAAAAATTTACTTTGATTCACGATGAGGATGAAGAAGATAATTCGGTTATCTGGCTTCAGAGTTTGGACGAACCTGCATTTGCAATGCCGGTTATGAATCCGCTTCTTGCAATGGATAACTACAATCCAAGCGTAGAAGATGAACTTTTCAAAAACATCGGCGAGACTGACGGAGACATAATTGTTTTTGTTACTCTTACGGTACCGGACAAGATCGAAAACATGACGGTAAATCTTCGTGCTCCGATTATCATTAATCCGAAAACCCGCAAAGGTTGCCAGATTATTGTGGAAGAGACGGAGTACTTGGTTAAATACCCGGTTTACGAGGCGTTAAAAGCAAACAAACAGAAAGGTGGTGAGTAGCCTTGTTAGCATTATCGAGAAAAAAAGGCGAGTCACTCATCATCAATAATAATATAGAAATAACTATTTTAGAGATTAAGGGTGACCAAATAAAAATCGGCATCGACGCACCTAAATCAGTTCCTATTTATAGGAAAGAAGTTTATCTCCAGATTCAGGAAGAGAACAAGAATGCTATGAATTTAGAGGGAATCGATGCATTGAAAAAACTGTTGAAATAATTTTTTTAAAAAAATTTTCGTTTAGGGGTAAATTTTTGATTCACATCTGCCGATAAAGAGTATAAGAAAATATTTATGTATCTTTTAGGGACCAAAAATTTACAAACGGAGGTGTAAACTATGGTAATAGAACCTATTAACAACGGCGCAAGTGCATATCAGGGAAGAGTGCAAAACGTTGATAATCAGCAAGCAGCGGTTAAAGAAGCAACAAAGCTTCCCGGAACGGCTGACAAATCAGACGGTGCTAATGTGGTTGCTAAAAAGGGCGACGATCCTGTAGAAATCACAGAAAAAATCGGCGAAGAAATTAAAAAGGCCATTGAAAACATTAACAAACACGCCGCACATACCTCAGCACAATTCACTTATCACGAAGATTCAAATAAAATAACGGTACAGATTATTGATACACAGACAGAGGAAGTCATAAAAGAATTTCCGGCAGAAAAAACATTGGATCTTGTATCAAAAGCATTTGAAATGGTAGGACTTGTTGTTGACGAACAAAGATAAATCTTTATCGTCAAGCAAAAGGAGGACTAAACGATGGGTATTAGATTATCGGGACTCATGTCAAATATGGATGTTGAAGCATTGGTAAGCGACCTTGTTTCGGCATATAAATATAAAAAATCAACAGTTGAAAAGAAACAGACAAAACATGAATGGAAGCAAGATGCTTGGAAGTCAATGAACACGGAAATTTATAGTTTTTATACCGGTTCTCTTGCATCGGCAAAATTCCAGTCTACATATCTTAATATGAAGACAACAAATGTTTCGGATTCAAGCAAAGCAGATGTAAGCGCAAACGGTGCTGCGGCAAACGGCACACAGACACTTGAGATTTCAAGTATTGCTAAGGCTTCATATCTTACGGGCGCAACACTTACGGGCGTGGCAAGCGATACAAAATTGATGGAAGGCCTTGGAATGAGCGCAGGTTCCATAAATGTTCTGGATAATGAAGGAAATGTTAAAGGAACTATCACAATCGATGAAAACACAACAGTTTCGGATTTTGTAAATCAGCTTCAGACGGAAGCCGGCTTGAAAGCAAGTTACGACAGCAAGTATAACAGAATTTTCATAAATTCTTCATCTACCGGAGATTCAAGCAACTTTAAGTTTGATGTTTCCGACACGGCAACACTTGACAATCTTTCAAAGCTTGGTCTTGCAACAGCCGATAATTACACAGATCTCGGTCAGGAAGTACCGGCAGCAAAAACACTCGGTGCATACCAGAAAGGTACAAACTGCGTATTTAAGCTTAACGGAGCGGATTTTGAATCCGAGACAAATACAAACACGGTTAACGGACTTACAATTACGGCTAAAGCAAAAACCGATGGCGAGATTTCTATCAGAACGGAAACCGATTATGATAGCATCTACAACAATATTAAAAAGACACTTGGGGAATTCAATAAATTAATCAACTCCATGTCGGCAGCTTACAATGCCGAAAGCGCAGGAAAATACGAACCGCTTACGGATGAAGAAAAAGAAAAAATGTCTGATGATCAGATTGAAAAATGGGAAAAGAAAATCAAAGATTCCCTCTTAAGACGTGATTCTACATTAAACGGTGTTATGGAAGCCATGACAACAGCTTTTTCACAGACATTGGAAATCGAAGTTGGCGGAGAAACAAAGAAATTGTCACTTTCAAGCTTTGGTATTCAAACAGCGGGTTACTTCGTAGCAGCTGATAACGAAGAAAAAGCTTATCACATTGACGGCGATAAAGACGACAGTTTATCGGCAATGAATACGGATAAACTCATGGCAGCCATTAAGGAAGATCCGGATACGGTTGCAAAATTCTTCTCAAAACTTACAGAAGGCGTTTACGATGCTTTGGGTAAGAAGATGAAATCAACTGAGCTTTCGAGTGCTTACAAAGTTTACAACGATAAGCAGATGGAAAGCGAAGCCAGAGACATCAAGAAAGAAATCGACAAATGGGAAGACAGAATTGCCGATTACGAAGATTACTGGTACAAGAAATTTACCGCAATGGAAAAAGCATTGGCAAATCTTCAGTCAAGCCAGAGTGCTCTTTCGGGCTTACTCGGCGGCTGATAATAAGGGATAGAAAGTATTTTTTGGAATTAGGAGGAAATGACTATGACAAACAGAGGATATTCTGCTTATGCAAACACTAAGGCAAACACAGCATCTCCGGGGGATTTAATCCTTATGTTATATGATGGAGCAATCAGATTCGGTAATCTCGCAATGGAAGCAATCGAGAAAAAAGAAATCGAAAAAGCTCACATCAACATAGTAAAGATTGAAAACATAATTAAAGAATTCCAAGCATCGCTTGATTTTAAATATCCCGTTGCCAACGAGTTCAACAATGTTTACACATATCTTCTTCAAAGACTCATTGAAGCAAATATGAAAAAAGATAACGAGATCATGGAAGAAGTTATGGGACATTTAAGAACAATGAGGGATACCTGGAAAGAAGTAATGAAACTTTCAAAACAGGAAAAAAAAGTGGTTTAGTAAAAGATGAATGATAATACATACATTGATATATTAATCGAAAGTCTTATAAAGAAATCAAAAGTACTTGATGAAATAGCGGAACTTAACGCAAGTCAGGTAAAAATATTTTCAAGCGCTCACCTGGATTTTGACGAGTTTAGGGAAACAGCGGATAAAAAGGGTGAGCTTGCTGAAAAATTGGATAGTTTGGATGACGGCTTTGAGGAAGTATATAATAGGGTAAAAGAGGAGTTAAAAGAAAATAAGGACGCTCATAAGGATCAGATTGCAAGGCTTAAAGAGCTTATCAAAGAGATTACCGACAAGAGCGTGAAGATAAGCGTTGAGGAAAAGAAAATCAACTCTTTGGTGCACAAGAAAATGAATGAGGAAAGACGTGACATCAAAAAGAGAAGAGATTCCAATGCAGCCATGAGCGCTTATCAAAAGGAAATGAGTAAAATCGATACCATTAATCCTCAATTTATGGATAAAAGAAATTAAATAAAAACATTACAAAAAAATTTCATTTTAGCTATAAAGTTATCGGATGTAATGGTCGATATATAAAATATAAAATTTAATATCTTAAATCCGGCTACAGGATGTTATCGGATTTAAACACCATCTCAAGTGGAAAGGATTCCACTAAAATCATATTTCAAGGAGGAAAAAATTATGGGTATGGTCGTACAACACAATCTTACAGCACAAAACGCTAACAGACAGTTAGGTATCACAACGGGCTTAATGGCAAAATCTACAGAGAAATTGTCATCGGGCTTCAGAATCAACAGAGCATCGGATGATGCAGCAGGTCTTTCAATTTCCGAAAAAATGAGAAATCAGATCAGAGGTCTTGATCGTGCAAGTGCAAATGCACAGGACGGTATTTCTCTTATTCAGACAGCTGAAGGTGCATTAAATGAATCACACGCAATCCTTCAAAGAATGTCAGAACTTTGCGTACAGGCAGCTAACGATACTAACGTATCGACAGACCGCTCGGCAATCCAGCAGGAAATTGGTCAGTTAACAGAAGAACTCACAAGAATTTCTACAACTACACAGTTCAATAAGAAAAACTTACTTGATGGTACTCTTTCAGGCGCTAAATTACAGATCGGTGCTAACGAAAACCAGAGTATGGCAGTATCTATCGGCAATACAAGTGCAACAGCACTGGGCGTAGGTAATGTACAGGTTACAGATTTCGATACAGCAAGCGGAAACATCACAACAGTACAGACAGCTATTACTAAACTTTCCGATATCCGTTCTAAACTCGGTGCGGTACAGAATAGATTAGAGCACACAGTAGCCAACCTTGATACAACAAGTGAAAATACACAGGCAGCTGAATCTCGTATCCGTGACGTAGATATGGCGAAAGAAATGGTAAACTTCAGCAAGTACAACATCTTAGCACAGGCAGGACAGTCAATGCTTGCACAGGCAAACAGCCAGACACAGGGTGTAATGAATCTTCTCGGATAATAATAATATTACCGGTATTGGTTCTTAATACACAAAATTACATAGTATGAACGCACGGGTAGTTTCGACTACCCGGGGCTTCATAAATAAATTCAACACATATCTAAATAAGTGGCAAGGATGCCACTAACAAAATCATTTATTTCAAGGAGGAAAAAACTATGGGTATGGTCGTACAACACAATCTTACAGCAATGAATGCTAACAGACAGTTAGGTATCACAACGGGAGCAATGGCAAAATCTACAGAGAAATTGTCATCAGGTTACAGAATTAACCGTGCATCGGATGATGCTGCAGGTCTTTCAATTTCTGAAAAAATGAGAAACCAGATCAGAGGTCTTGATCGTGCAAGTGCAAACGCACAGGACGGTATCTCTCTTATTCAGACAGCTGAAGGTGCATTGAATGAATCTCATGCAATCTTGCAGAGAATGTCAGAACTTTGCGTACAGGCAGCTAACGATACCAACGTATCAACAGACCGTTCTGCAATCCAGCAGGAAATCGGACAGTTGACAGAAGAACTCACAAGAATTTCTACAACAACACAGTTCAACAAGAAAAACTTACTTGATGGTACTCTTTCAGGCGCTAAATTACAGATTGGTGCAAACGAAAATCAGAGTATGGCAGTATCTATCGGCAACACAAGTGCAACAGCACTGGGTGTAGGTAATGTACAGGTTACAGATTTTGATACAGCAAGTGGAAATATCACAACAGTACAGACAGCTATTACTAAACTTTCTGACATCCGTTCTAAACTCGGTGCGGTACAGAACAGATTAGAGCACACAGTAGCCAACCTTGATACAACAAGTGAAAATACACAAGCAGCTGAATCTCGTATCCGTGACGTAGATATGGCAAAAGAAATGGTAAGTTTCAGCAAGTACAACATCTTAGCACAGGCAGGACAGTCAATGCTTGCACAGGCAAACAGCCAGACACAGGGTGTTATGAATCTTCTTGGATAATCATATTATCCACTTTGATTAAACATCTAATTCTTAAAACTGCAGTTTACTGATAATAAACCCCGCAGTTTGATAGTGAGTAGGATCTCACTTTAATAAAAACCGAAGCAAAAACGTATGAATGCACGGGCAGTATAAGCCTGCCCGGTGCTTCATAAATATTAAACTTTAGTAGCATCGCAGTTAACGTTATGTTCATTGTCGGTGCAAGGCCGACAAACATAATGTTTAACGGATGTGAAGAAGCTCCCTTTTAGGGAATCACCGTGGCGGTAAGGAAGCCGCTAAAATTCATATTCAAGGAGGAAAACATTATGGGTATGGTCGTACAACACAACTTAACAGCAATGAACGCTAACAGACAGTTAGGTATCACAACAGGCGCAATGGCAAAATCTACTGAGAAATTGTCATCAGGTTACAGAATCAACCGTGCATCAGATGACGCAGCAGGTTTATCGATTTCCGAAAAAATGAGAAATCAGATCAGAGGTCTTGACCGCGCAAGTGCAAACGCACAAGATGGTATCTCACTTATTCAGACAGCAGAAGGTGCATTAAATGAATCACATGCAATCCTTCAAAGAATGTCAGAACTTTGCGTACAGGCAGCAAACGATACTAACGTATCAACAGACAGAACAGCCATCAAAGCAGAAATCGATCAGCTTTCAAGCGAACTTACAAGAATTTCAACAACAACACAGTTCAACAAAAAGAACTTAATCGATGGAACTCTTACAGGCGCTAAATTACAGATCGGTGCAAACCAGAATCAGAGTATGTCGATCTCAATCGACAACACAAGTGCAACAGCTCTCGGTGTATCAAATATCCAGGTTGATTCATTTGACAATGCATCAGCAGGTATCACAACAGTACAGACAGCTATTACAAACCTCTCAACAATCCGTTCGGGACTCGGTGCAGTACAGAACAGACTTGAGCACACAGTAGCTAACCTTGATACAACAAGTGAAAATACACAGGCAGCTGAATCACGTATCCGTGACGTTGATATGGCTAAAGAAATGGTATCTTTCAGCAAGTACTCAATCTTAGCACAGGCTGGACAGTCAATGTTAGCACAGGCTAATGGCCAGACATCTGGTGTACTTACATTATTATCATAATGAAAGATGCGCTAAAGCAAAAAATTTAATACTGAAGAAGAAGGGAAAGAGATCGGTTCTAACCGGTCTCTTTTCTTTTTTATGAAAAAAATAAAAAAATTTTTAAAAAAAACTAAAGTAATTAAATTTTAGTCCGATATATAAAATAGTTAACACGGAAATACATTAAAAATTTCTAAATCCGACAAATTAATGTACACTCAAGGAGGAAAATAATATGGGAATGGTCGTACAGCATAACTTAACAGCACAGAATGCAAACAGACAGTTAGGTATCACAACGGGAGCAATGGCAAAATCTACTGAGAAATTGTCATCAGGTTACAGAATCAACAGAGCAAGCGATGATGCTGCAGGACTTTCTATTTCTGAAAAAATGAGAAACCAAATCAGAGGTCTTGACCGCGCAAGTGCCAATGCACAGGATGGTATCTCTTTAATACAGACAGCTGAAGGTGCTTTAAATGAATCACATGCAATCCTTCAGAGAATGTCAGAACTTTGCGTACAGGCAGCAAACGACACAAACATGAGCGTTGACCGTGATGCACTTCAGCAGGAAATCAATCAGCTCTCATTAGAACTTACAAGAATTTCAACAACAACACAGTTCAACAAAAAGAACTTACTTGATGGAACTCTTTCAGGCGCTAAGTTACAGATCGGTGCTAACGAAAATCAGAGTATGTCGATCTCAATCGGAGATACAAGCTCAACAGTACTTGGCGTAAACGCACTGGATCTTAGCAGCTATGATACTGCAAGTGCAGGAATCACAACTGTTCAGGGAGCACTTGATGATTTATCAACAATCCGTTCTTTCCTTGGTGCGGTTCAGAACAGACTTGAGCATACGGTTGCCAACCTTGATACAACAAGTGAAAATACACAGGCAGCTGAATCTCGTATCCGTGACGTTGATATGGCTAAAGAAATGGTTTCATTCAGCAAGTACTCAATCCTTGCTCAGGCAGGCCAGTCAATGTTAGCACAGGCAAATACGCAGACACAGGGTGTTATGAATCTCCTCCAGTAATAACACTTTTCCATAAAATGAATTTCGCGGCAAGCGATATAATCTTTCTTCAGTATATTATAAATGTAAATAATGAGCCGGCATATGCCGGCTCTTATTTTATATAGTTTTAAAATTTTCCATAAAATTTTTTAAAAAAATTTAAAAAAGGGGTTATATAAAATCGACTTTGGTCGATATATATAGTGAAGGTAATATGTCCTATGTACAGTTACTTATAGACATTTAATAACCATATAAATGTGGCAAGGAAGCCACGCAAAAAATTTTATTTTCAAGGAGGAAAAGAATATGGGAATGGTCGTACAACACAATTTAACAGCAGCAAATGCAAACAGACAGTTAGGTATTACAACAGGTTACATGGCAAAATCTACTGAGAAGTTATCATCAGGTTATAGAATTAACCGTGCATCTGATGATGCAGCAGGTCTTTCGATTTCCGAAAAGATGAGAAACCAGATCAGAGGTCTTGACAGAGCAAGTGCAAACGCACAGGATGGTATTTCACTTATACAGACAGCTGAAGGTGCATTAAATGAGTCACACGCAATCTTACAGAGAATGTCAGAGCTTTGCGTACAGGCAGCAAACGATACCAACGTATCAACAGACCGTGCAGCATTACAGCAGGAAATCGGTCAGCTTACCGAAGAACTCACAAGAATTTCATCAACAACACAGTTCAACAAAAAGAACTTAATCGATGGAACACTTGAAGATGCTAAACTTCAGATTGGTGCTAACGAAAATCAGAGTATGGCAATTACAATCGGCTCAACAAGCGCAACAGCACTTGGAGTTGGAAACGTAACAGTTCCTGATTTCGAAACAGCAAGTGCTAATATCACAATAGTGCAGACAGCAATCACAAAACTTTCAGACATCCGTTCAAAACTCGGTGCTATCCAGAACAGACTTGAACACACTCAGGCTAACTTGGATACAACAAGTGAGAACACTCAGGCCGCTGAATCACGTATTCGTGACGTAGATATGGCTAAGGAAATGGTAAGCTTCAGTAAGTATTCAATCCTTGCTCAGGCAGGCCAGTCAATGTTAGCTCAGGCTAACACCCAGACACAGGGCGTAATGAACCTTCTTGGTTAAGTTGTCGGATGCTTAATCGAATTAAAAAGAATCGGCCTCGGCCGATTCTTTTTTATGGAAAAATTGTCCTTAACATGAGATAATATAACAAGAGGAATTAATGATGAAGGTTTTGTTTATTAAGAGACATTCTCTTGGAAGGGAAGATATAAAAGAGGCATTTGAAAGGCTTGGTCATGAAGTCTTTTATTTTGATGGGGAAGCTGCCGATGACAGAATAAATCCGGATTTCGAAGACATGCTTAAGCAAGCCTTGGATGAAAAGGCACCGGATTTTGTTTTTTCGTCCAATTTTTTTCCCATTGTTTCCGTTTGTTGTAACGAAAAAAACATAAAATACATTTCTTGGGTTTATGACTGTCCTCACATAAGCCTCTATTCTTACACTGTTTTAAATCCGTGCAATTACATTTTTATATTCGATAAAATAATGTTTGACGAGCTTGTAAAGATCGGCCTTAAAAACGTTTATTATGCGCCCCTTTGTTCCAATCCGGATCGTTATGCGGACAAAGGTTTTATAAGTGATGCAAACATGAAGGATTTTTCGAAATTCCGCGCCGATGTAGCATTTGTGGGCCGAATGTACAGTGAAGAACATAATCTTTACGACGAACGCCTTGTGGGAATAGATGAATATACAAAGGGTTATTTGGAGGCTTTGATAGAAGCCCAGCTTAAGGTAAGCGGCTACTATTTTATCGAAGATGCCTTAAACGAGGATATTATAAATCGCTTGCAATCGGTGGTTCATGCAACGGCTACGCCGGGCGGGGCGGAAAGCGTTGAGTATATATATGCCCATTATTTTCTCGGGCGTAAAATCACGCAAATCGAAAGAGAACGTTTGCTTAGGGCGGTGTCGCAAAAGTACGAGCTTAAGCTATATACGCCGAATGAAACGCCAACGATGCCAAAAGCCATAAATATGGGAACCATTGATTATGATGACAATATGGCCTTTGCATTCAGAAATGCAAAGATTAATTTGAATATTTCTCTTCGAAGCATACGAAGCGGCATACCTCTAAGGTGCTTTGATATTATCGCTTGCGGTGGCTTTTTGCTCAGTAACTATCAAGCGGATTTTGCCGATTGTTTCATGGCGGGTGAAGATTTTGATTACTTTGTTGATGAAAATGAT
>JAEEGL011397731.1_pt1 | contig 14771 bp, 12 predicted proteins | sample 9134231 | NCBI WGS metagenome assembly JAEEGL01 (sample SAMN16246548, study PRJNA631951) | gut metagenome | biome: gut microbiome; feature: rumen; material: fiber-attached | host: Bos | place: Iran: Karaj | collected 2018-10 | reverse complement strand
TCATCCTCCGATAATTTATAGTTATCGCTTGTTAACGCTAAAAAATTAGTCAATCTATCAAAGATGTCATATATACCCAATAATAGACAAATACACCAAAAAGTAATATAATGTACTCATCAAAATTATGGGAGGCTTCCTTATGATAGATTTAACAATACAAATTTCGGCATTCCTTAACTACTGCTGTAACAGAAAAGCTTTGAACGAGAAAACTATCAGAGCTTACTCTGTGGATCTGAAACAGTTTTCTCAATTTACAAGCAGCACATACAGCAAAAATGAAATATGTAATTACATATCGCATCTTCACAGCACATTTAAACCAAAAACGGTGCGAAGAAAGATTGCTACCATAAAAGCATTTACTCACTACCTCATGATCGAGGAAATCATTGAGACAAATCCATTCAACAAAATCGAAACATCATTCCGCGAACCGCTTCTTTTGCCTAAAACCATCCCGCTCCTTACGATAAACGCCATGCTCTCCGCTGCATACAGTAGCTTGTCCGAAGCTTTAACCGTGTATCAGCACAAAGCGGTCATACGCGACATTGCTGTTCTTGAGCTTCTGTTCGCTACCGGAGCAAGAGTATCCGAGATATGTTCATTGAAGCCTTCTGATGTAAACGAATCGGATTATACCATCAAGTTCTATGGTAAAGGCTCTAAAGAGCGCATCATACAAATAGAAAACAGAAGCGTCAGGAAAGCAGTAAAAAATTACAGCTTACTCTTCGCCAGAGATATCAAATCGTCAGGATTCTTTTTCGTCAACCGACTGCACAATCGTCTATCAGAGCAATCAATCCGCTCAATGGTAAACAAATATGCCGAATCAGCCAGCAGCGACATTCACATTACTCCACATATGTTTCGCCACTCATTCGCCACATTGCTACTCGAAGAGGACGTTGATATACGGTACATACAGAAACTTCTCGGTCACAGTTCAATCACCACAACACAGATCTACACACATGTTGCTATGTCAAAACAAAAAGAAATACTTTCAACAAAGCACCCAAGAAACAAAATTAAACTTTAACGATATATTAATACTTTTGTATTTTTTGTCAATGCAAAATTCCTATTAGGTATATTCCGATTCCTATTTGGAGCAATAATCTATAAACCTACATTCATCTTTCATGATACGAAAAGTGACTTAGGCTTATCCAGAACATTTATCATGTTCTTGGAAATTTGTAATGACTCTTATCTCGAAATAATCTTTCTTATCTGTTCTTCCGGGATTCCATTTTCGCACATACTTTTAACAAGCTCTTCCTCACGTTCGTCTCGCCCAACAGCCAAGCCTTCCGCACGACCTTATTTTCTCGCTGTGCTCAGAGCAGAAGCTTCATCATGAAGAGCTTTCTCGCGGAGGCGAGCAAGCCCCTGTATCTTTTCATCATCGCTCATCCGATGTATGATCATTACAGTCTTCTGTATCGACTGAGCTTCTATCCGCTGTAACACATCAATTTTCCTCAGTACGCTACAGTTATTCCGATAATATCTTATCGATCTGCTCGTCAGTCATCCCGTTTTTGCGCATTTTAGCAATTATTTCATTGCGCTCTTCCGCACGACCTTCTTTTCTCGCCGTGCTCAAAGCCGAAGCCTCATCATGAAGAGCTTTCTCGCGGAGACGGGCAAGCTCCTGTATCTTTTCGTCATCACTCATCTGATGTATGATCATAACAGCCTTCTGTATCGTCTGAACTTCAGTCTGCTGTAACATATCAAGCTCCTCCTCGCTCTCCGCATTTATGAGCTGCAGCCACAGCTCCATACGGTTATTTTTATTGACCTGCTTGTTTATCTTTTTTAGCTCAAAGAAGTGTATAGCGCACTTTTCTGTAAGTTGCTCTCCGGTAAGAGGATTAATCAGTTTAAACACTGAATGAAAATCCGGTGTATCAAACTCGTTGAAGTTGATTATATTAATGGATATACTCTGTTTGAGTTTATCGTACTCATCACCGCTTTTGAGATCGCCACTGTACATCTTTGACCAATAAAACAGCGACCTGTCACGGAAGGCCTCCTCCTTCGCAATCTGCATTTCGCAGTTCACGAGCCTGTTATCCACAGTCATACGAATGTCAAGTCTGCTGAACTTTCCGGAAATGGAATCCGGCAGTATCTCTGAATTCTCTACAACGATATGCTTTATGTCATCATACGGTATTTCCAGCATACTGGATAAAAAGTCATGTAACAGATCTTCGTTATCCTTATCCGAGAACAGCTTCTTAAATATTATATCCAACTTTGCTTTAACAATGTTTCTACCCATAAATACAACCCCATATAATATATACTATTATTAATATACCACATATCTATCGTTTTGTCAAGAGAAATCTCTGTTTTTAAGTGCGATTTTGTCTGTTTTTCAGTGCGATTTTGCCACATTTCAATATAATAAATTCAATCAAAAACGATATGTCCAGATCTTGCAGAACCACAATGCCCGAAAGTAAACAACCATCATTTCTTAAGGCTGCCGTTTCATCTATGTCAATCAAAAGCCTGTACAGTCTCGTACCCGCCCTTGAATCGTATTTTTATCGAATGCTTGTTTATCACGATTATCCGCTCTATGAAGCTCCTTGTTATAACATCATCGTACTCGGTGAGCCGAAAGTCCGTGTTCTCAATTCTGTCAAGTATGCTCTGCATCCTATCGGCGGACACCGAACGCTCCGCAAGCTTTTCACGCTCTGCGAGTATCTGCTCATTGATCTTCTTTATCTCGTCCGACAGCCTTTTGAATTCACTGTCGTATTTGGTGTAGTCATTCTCCCTGAGCGTAAGGTCGAGAAGTCTGCTGACCTCGTCACCCATCTCTTTCTTCAGCTTTCAAGCTGCGTCAGAGTCTTATCCTCGGGAGCTATGGTTCTTTGCACGCTCTCTTTCAGAACGGCTTTCACCTTCTCCCGCACATCGCAGAATCCGTTTATTGCGTCCACAGTTGCGCTGTGCAGGCTTTCTTCGTGGAGAGTCGGGGAGTGCTTGCATTTCTTCTTCCCGCTCTCCAGACGGCTCACACAGCGCCACACGACCTCCTTGTACCCTTTGGCTGTCCATGTCGTCCGGCGGTACACTGCACCGCATTCCTCGCAGAACATCAAATTTGTGAGTGCGTATTTGGCACTGTATTTGCCTTGTTCATCAACCACATTCTTTCCTGAAGCCTTTTTGACGCAGGAGCGGCGGCTGATCTCGACCTGCGCTCTCTTGAAAGTATCGCGGTCAATAATCGCCGCATGGTGATCCGTTACCAGATACATCGGAAGCTCTCCGGTGTTCTTTTTGGTTTTCTTCGATATGCAGTCCGTGACGTAGGTCTTTTGCAAGAGCGCATCTCCGGCATATTTCTCGTTTTTGAGAATGCTCATAACATTGGCATGAGTCCAGTCCGTCTTTCCCGACGCCTTTTTTCTGCCCTGCTCGGCAAGCGCCTTCGCTATATCTCTGTAGCTGCTCCCGTCAAGGAACATACTGTATATCATGCGTATCGTTTCGGCTTCCTCGGAAACTATCCTCGGTTCGCCGTCCTCCCCCTTCTCGTAACCGAGCGTGGTGCTGTAGTGCATCGAGAAGTTCCCCTGTTCAAAGGAGCGCCGGATCCCCCATGTAACATTTTTGCTTATACTCTCGGATTCCGCCTGTGCGAACCATGAGAACAGCGTAATAAGCATCTCGTCCGTCTGCTCGAGAGTATTGATATTCTCCTTGTCGAAAATGACCGCAATACCGAGGGATTTCAGTTCACGGACATATTGAAGGCTCTCCACAGTATTGCGAGCGAAGCGGCTGAACGACTTGGCGAGTATTATGTCGATCCTGCCCTGTCTGCAATACCGAAGCATTTTCATGAACTCCGAGCGCTTCTTCGCCTGAGTTCCGGTTATACCCTCATCCGCGAAGACCTTGACCTTTTTCCAGCCCTCATACGAATCTATGCACTCTGTAAAGAAGCTGCACTGTGCGTCGTAGCTGTTGATCTGGTCATCCTTCCGGTGTTTTGTAAATGATAGTCTGAAAGTTTCACCCGTAGTCTAAGTTGGTATTAAGACCTGTTTAGACTCGGGTGATTTTTATTTCTCTAACGCGGGCTTATTGAGCGGATACAGCTAGTCTGTACATATATAGTATGATAGCTGACACATAAGAAAAAGCCCGCGTTTCTGCGAGCTTGTAATACATTAGCAAGTTAAGCCATATTCACCTTGAATCCATTGTGGCTCTTTATTGGGTTAAATCTATGAAGTATAAGGATTTTGTACCCATTTATAACTCCCATCGAGAGATATTTTCAATATATGTATTGCTCCCCCTATAGTCTTTTGTGTAAGATTTGAATATTCTGTAACTATATGAAATATGCTGTTCAAGAATGATATTATATCGCGTTCAACAAAACTTGTTGGTGCAGGAATTTTTCTAACTATTTCAACAGCTCCATTGTCGCCGGAAAAATACATGAAATTATCGGGATATTCATTCTGTCCATCATTCGTTGTGTAGAAAAATTTGTCTTCTTTAATTTCGAAAATACAATATCTGCTTGTGTTTATGTGATCTCTAATCTGTTGTAAATTCTTGCCAATGTTGCATATTGTATCTTTTAACGTAAAACCATTGAATATATTATTTCCCGTTGAAAAGATAAAATACTTATTATTGGGTGAGATAACAATTTTCTGATAATCGTCAGTATAATAAGAATTGTGATTAGACCCATCAATACTATTAAGTGTAATAGTATTGCGGCTATCCGCAGCAATATAAAGATCATTATTTTTCCGAAGGGATATGGCAAAAGACATATTGTGTTCCCCTTTTTCAACGTCTCCCCCGCTTTCCTCGACCATCAAAGATGGCATTCTGACGAACACTTGACTTTGACACGTCGCTTGGCCATCAGCATATCTATCGGTAATACAAGCCAAATACTCACCCGTAGGCTCCTCTTCAATATGTATATCCCGTATTCTCGCTGTGAGACCGATATTATTGATGTTTGATGAAACAGAAGATGATATAAAAGTATCGTTATTCATATATTATCCTTCCTGCAAGGACAAGCCTATTATATCATAATTGCTTAAGCTTGTCAAGTTGGTCTGTACATACATAGTATGATATTTGTGCATACATAGTATGATATTTCATTTTACAAAAAAGAAACCGTCAAGCCAATCAAAGCCTAACGGTTTTCTTTATTATTCAATAACTTCTTGTCAATTATACATAAGTCTGACAGTTTCACTCCACTTAAAAACATATCCATCTATAGAATATGTTATATTAGATGAAGTGATTGTTGTTGTTCTTATGCATTCGTAATGCGGTTCGAGAAAACAGATCCAATTCTCTGAATTGTAATTATATGAGGTCAAGTGATATCCACATAAAGCAGTAGCGTGACCTATATTGTCATTAGCTACAGCGAGCATACAAGCTGGGTCATCATTATCTATTATTTCTCTAATTTCATTGTTATACATTTTTCTGTTATATGAAGTTGGCCGATATGGGTTGCCCAACAGATTGGTTAGCGCATCTACTACATCAGGCGTTTGTGCCCCTTTGCCGTATGTCATTCTAATAGAATCATACACCTCTCCTTTTGAACAATATCCTTTTTCATATTCTACCATACTTGCAACCGCTGCTGCCCAACATTCTCCGTCACTACCTTGAAACAAAGGGTAATGTTCAAGTCTGTTATAGTCTGCATTTATACGGGACTTGGAATTATTCTCGGTAGTTTTTTTCTTATTATCTGGTTGAAAAAAGCAAGCAGTAATAGAATCTTTAGTAAATGAGTTATTATTATTTGCTATTTTCTGTGTAGCAAGAGCCAATTCGCTATCAGATATTCCTTTAGTGTTGTTGTCATCAAATATTGAAATATAGCTTATTTCTCCTTGACTATCAACTCCTATTATATTTCCGCCCGTAGAAACAAGCGTTACAACACCTTTTGAAGACTTAATAAACGTATTGAGGTTTTTGGAAAAATCTTTTCCAACTGTTATACTATATTCATTATCACATTTTACTAACGTAACAATTCCAACTATAGTTTTATTATTTATCATTGGAAAATAAATAATATTATTTGAAGCATTTTTATTTTCATTCTGTATGTTGGTAATGAAAAACGGTAATCCAATATAACATTCGCTTATCTCAGCGTCTTTAAATCCATAACTTGAAGGATCCTGCATCATCGAAAGCAATAATGGTTCAAGTTTAGAATTTATTATATTATCTATTTTTTCAGTAATTATAGATGACGCCGTATTTAATTCTATTTTGTTAAAATTTTCGGCTGATACAGATTGTGCTGAAAGCGAGAGAAACATAAATAAGGTTATGATAATTGTTGTTATTTTTTTCATGATTTTTCCTTTCTAATCATCAAATTGAATATGATTATTTTCTTAATTGGTTCCCTATTAAGCGTTAGGACTTTCTCATCATGCCAAGTGTCGCCGCTATCCCATTTTGTCTGAAAAAAGTGAACGCATTTTGTCATTTAACATCATTTATACCACAAGACGCTATTGCGACATTTGCTAAATTGTTCATATGTACCAATTTTGTGTGATGAGTTTGTGTACGGCATAAGTGAGAACTTCGAAGATATCCTATTTTGTCATCAGATTTGAAAGTTTTTGGGTTTATCGCTTTGGTTTTCCCAAGAGCATAAAGCACCAGAAATCCATATTCCACGCTACCTGACATGGATTTGACAAATTACGATATCTCAACCTGACAAATTACGGTGTCTTCAAATTGACAAATAGGGAGGGCGTTAATACCAAGATATCTAAATATATTTTTTATATAATAATATACAAAAGTTAAAGAGATTAAATAAATCCTAAATAAATTCATTGATATGATAGCTGATAGATATAAGAAGCAATCTTCTCTATGTTTCCGGTATCATCATAGAAATACTCAGTCTTATCACTTCTGTCTATTAATATATAGTTCGGACCTATAATTCTCATATCTATAATTGAATGTTCACCATAAATACGTATTTTTATTGAACCACCCCAGTATATCTTAATGTCAGATTCTGATTGTTTGAACAGATTGACTTTAGACAACATTCCAATTATAACATTTGTCTCATGAGTTGACAATTTATGATATTCTCTTTCCAAGTCATAATTATATTCAATGGTTTTAATGTGGTTTATGCCAATTATTTGATATAATGATATAGGCTTCGATATATGTATTGCGATTAATATAAATATTGCTATTATTAGTATAGTCCATAGCAATAATACTAATCTTTTTTTATGATTAAATATATATATTGTGTTCATTCATATAAGAAGTCCTTTCTGTCAACCTTTGGTGACATTTAAATTTATATTTCTTTGATTTGATATTTTTGTTTGGTAACACAATCTCCTCAAGAACTGTCGATCTTCATGTATTTTACATCTCCTTGTTTTGGATTTCACTATATAAAACAATCCAAATTCCAAAAACAAGACAGTCAAAATGGACAAACATCAAAATATTTTTTGTGCATATTATGCAAATTTTAAAACGTGCTCATCAATCTTACTCTGTAGGACTGAATATACCGCCGTTCAGCGGCGTCATTCGACAAATTGTACAAATTAAGCCCATATATTTTGTGAGTTATAACCGTCTTGTTTTTGATTTTTCTTTTGTTTTATATTACAAAGGTAGAAAGGATGTGACCCTCATGTAAAAATATATTACCCAGCTAAAGCATGACGCGTTTTGAGCCTCAAGGAAGAATAAAAAAGGACGATGAGCTGGAATTCAGCTCAGGAAAGCTATTTAGGAGAAAATCATGACACGAAAATTAAGACTTAAGAGAACGATTTCGGGAATTACAGCAGCTATTATGATCTTTGCAGCAGTTCCAACCACACCGGCGTATGCAGAGAGCGGAGCAACATCTTATTCATTCGATGGGTATGATGTAGAATACTCTGTTAAAAACGAATGGAGTGACGGAAAGACAATAGAAGTCAAGATCACTAATACGAGCGACGAATCTATACTCAACTGGGCTTTCAAATACGATGCCGAGGGGAAAGTAAACGACCTATGGAACGCTTCGGTTTACAGCGCCGATAATACAAGCTACATCATTAAAAATGACGGCTGGAACTATGAGATTGCACCTGCTGCAAGCGTCTTGTTCGGGTACAAGCTCACCGAATTCAGCGATAACAACCCGAATTCCTTTATTTTGTGCTCTAAAAGGGTTGACAAGACCGATGGCTATGATGTACAATATAATATAACGAAGGAGTGGGATATCGGCTTACAGGGCGAGATCGTGATATCCAACACCTCCGATGAGCCGCTTGAGGCTTGGGAACTGTCATTTGACAGCACATTCGAGATAAACAACCTTTGGGACGGCAGGATAATCAGTTCCGAAGACGGGCACTATGTTATCGCCAGTGAGATGTGGACCAATCCCATAGATGTTGGCGGCACCAAGATCATAGGCTTTACAGGCACAAAGAAAAATACTGATGAACAGAGCATCAGCAACTATAATCTTTCAGTTGTTATAATCGACAGTGAAGCAAGCAACAGTGGCACAGGCGGAAACGGCGGCAATGATGAACCCGAACCGACACCTGAACCTGAAATAGATATTACTAAAGATACAGACGGCGACAAGCTCCCCGATGTTTATGAGGATATGTACGGGACAGATAAAGAAAATCCTGATACAGACAGCGATGGGCTGACCGATTATGAAGAGATAACCCTTACAGGAACAGACCCGCTTGTGTACGACTCTGTAACCGAAGGTGTATCTGATGAAGACGCAGACTATGATGATGACGGGCTGACCACTCGCGAAGAGATGACTTTAGGTACCGATCCTACACAGGCTGATACCGATAACGACAGGATCAACGATTACGATGAAATAAATGTATGGCACACAGTTCCTCTTGTTGCTGATACCGATAAGGATGATATCGTTGACGGTGATGAAGTCAAGATAGGTCTTGATCCTACCAACCCCGAAACATTCGGATATCCGGACATTGAATACAAATCCACTCAGCATATTGACAAAGACAGCATTTCTCTGTCAAGCATCAACTATGAGGACAATGACATTTTCACGTATTCAGTCGATGTAACATCCAATGGATATGTAGAGCCCTATATGTATGCAAGAAAAAGCTGCTACACATCAGTAATGCAGAACGACTTTATGATAGGCATTGCTCCTGAGCTTGTATATTTGGGCGAATACGGCATCGACAACATTAAGGTCTCGTTCACTGTTTCTGATGAATATATCGAAAAGACCAAGGTTCCGGAAGAAACAAAGGAAGAATTCTTAAGCAAGATAAACATTTTCAGATACTTCGAGTCTGCAAATGCACTTCTTCCTGTTGAGACAACCAGAGATGCAGAAACCGGTACCCTCTCCACTGAATCGAATGCTGTCACTACATACTGCCTCATGAATATGGATGCTTGGGTCAATATGCTGAAAGAATATGCTCAAGAAAGTGATATTGAAACTCCTAAAAGGACTTTAAAAGCAACACCTAAGCTTTTAAAAAATTACGAAGAAGCTGTTGATGAGGATGACAGCATGATAGCTCCAGATGATTTTGGTGACTTAAGTATAGACGTAGCTGAAGAAGATGATGAAATTATACCTTCTTTTATATTAAAGTCTTCAAATGTATTACGTGCTTCTGCCAATACGAAAACAGATTATTTGATTGATGCCATTTTTGTGGTTCAGGCAGCTGGCTTAAGTAAAACATATTATCAAAGACAACTTAGAGTGATTGATGAAACTGCCGAAAAATTATTCAATTATTGCAACAAGGTTAGAGTTGCTGTTATAGGTTATAAATGTAAGTCAACCTTCACGACAGTAGAATGGTGCGGCTCTCAGGATAGCTTTCATGCTAAAATAGAAGCTCTCCGAGATGATTATACAAGCGAAAGTCAGTTGTGTGACAGAGGTGCCGCATTTAAAGCAATAATTGAGCACGGAAACCTCAGACCAAATGCCAATAAATTTGTAATGCATTTCGTTAACGGCAACACTACAGCCAATAAACTCATCGACCATATTACTTTGTGTAAGGACAATGCTGTAAATGTATCCGAATTTGTTCCTTATGGTTTTCATTATGTATCATCCGAATTTGAAAAAAGGGTTAAAGACGCCATCAAAAGTACTAACGGCATTTATCGTGATGTTGAAAATGTAACAGCAAGTATTTGCTTCAATCATATTAAGGATAATTTGGTAGCACCTGAAACAAGGTATAAGGCACTGGTTCCTAACAATTGGACAATCATAGAGCTTAAATCTCCGTTGGTTCCGGGCGGGAACACTGACACTGATGGTGATACACTTTCAGACTGGGACGAAGTTAATCATGATTTATTAAAATGGGATGCTACAGGTCATGTGCAGCAGATGTCTGTTGAGGAATTTATAAAAGAAGTTACTGAATTGTCATTGGATAATTCAACCGGTCAGTTTGCAAATGTAGATATGTGGGCTAAAAGCTTGACCTGTATTCCACTAATATCAGATCCCACTAATCTGGATGGCGACGGAGATGGGATAGAAGACAAGGATGAATTTAAATGGAACGGATTAGATCCCCGATATGCGCATAATTCGCCGTTGAAAAAAGATACTGTTGAGACGCTATATCCTCAATTAAGCTTAAGCTTACAAGATGGAACAAATAGCGTAGATAATCCTGTTTATTTATACATAGAAGACAATAACATCAAAATCGTTGCAAATGTATTTTTTACAGGTTCGTATGATAAACTTGTGCCACAAGCAAAAGCAAACGGAATGACAATGAAAGATGCCTTTAAAGAAGGAATAAAGAATTATTGGTCAGGTACGAATTTAGGAAACTATTATGATTTCATGAAAGGAATGACAATAAACGTTAGTGTTGTAATTTGTGGAACAGCAGACAAAAAGGGAGCTATATCTGTATATTTTTCAGACCGTTGTAATTGGCTCATTCCGAGCTATGTAACTTGCAATGATTACATCGTTGCTGGCGGTTTATGGACAACAAAAAGAGTAAAGACCGTTTACATAAATCCATGTACTAATTTGTATCATTTACTTTCGCCAAGCTTTTGTGAAGACTGTTATAAATATGCCGAAACAATAAGAACACATGGAGGGGATGCGCTTTTATATTTTGAATATTCATGTGCTCATGAATTCGGCCACGTTCTCGGACTTTGGGATGCATATGGCAATGATAGCAGTAACAATGGTTATTCAATAACGGAAAATGATAACGCTGATAAGGATAAAAAAGAATTCCAAAATCTTAATATCATGAGAAGTAGGCATGAAGAATTGAAGAAAGGGCATGATTTGGTTCCATCAAACGAAATAGAAATGATGTTACAAGCTTTTGAATACAATAATTGGCAATATTATTATCAAGGGCATTGTGAGTTTTGGGGAAGAGATATACACCAGACAATATCTTCTGCAATTAAATCTCCTATTCTAACATATGAAAAAGACCTCGGAGGTGGCAATTACTCGTATTATTATATTAATCGTGATATTTCGAATAATATGCATCAAGTTACATCAAAGAGCTCTTTCCCTGCTCCCTAATCAATAGGAGACCAGCTATGAAAAAGAATAATATGATGAGTTTAAAAAAATGGCTTCTTTTAATCCTTCCAGTATCCATCTATATGATTACTACCATAGTTGTAATTCTTTGTTTTTGGCAAAATGAGGGCTATTATATAAAACATCATCTTTTGTATGTTTTACTTCCAATAGCGATATATTGGGCATCAGTGATCGCATTAATAGAAGAAAAATACTTATTATCTTACATTGGAACTGTAGCGGCTTTTATTATTAACATAGTTTTGTGTCTTATGTATAGAATTGGATTAACCTTTTATGGCTACCCTATAGGAATCAATTGGATCAGTGTGCAGTATTGTTTGTTCCATTTGTTTTCGTTTGGGATTACAATAGGCGTTTGTATATCTTACAGGCTGCTATACGGGAGCAAAGAGAAAACAAAAAGCGATATAAAGATAAAAGCTCTCGCTTCTTGTTTTTCCTCAATCGTATTCATAGTTTTGCTGACCGTGTTGAATAACATTACAGCTGTTCCACGCATTTCAAACTATATTCTACCTGTATCAGGAGATCTCTTTATATATGAGTTGACCGCTGCTGCTTGTGCTTGCATGATGATCGCAGCAGCATTCGGAAAAATGAATAAAGTAATCTCATTTTTACACAAGGCAATATCATCGATATGTTTTTCGGTTGGGATAATTGCTTATTATTTAACGTCGTTGTTTTTGCCGTTTCAAAATTCAAATAATGCGAGATTTGAAAGCCTTAATTATGTAATTGTATCACCGTTATTCTTTTTAGGCTTATTGTTTGGCATTAATGTATGTATTCGCACAGAAAGGGTTAAAACATAATAAGATAAAGGCATATAATCTATACCTATGATATGTTATATGCCTTTATTATTTTGAATTATTCATCTCAAAAGCTGCGACCTATCCCATATGCTTCCACCCCAAGACCCGCCTTCGACCTGATACTGATAATCGAACTTAAGTGGATCCGGATTGCGTTCAGCCTTTGACACATCGACTTCAGCGCTTTCACCTACCCTTACCTTTCTCGCGAATACAGCCACTCTGGTGTCCACATTGCTTTTTCCGTAGGGATATCCATTGTAGGCTCCCCCTTTCTGCTTTTTAAATAGTATGACAGTTTATACCGAAAAATAAAAAGCGGGGTAGTAAAGAAAATATTCCACTTGAGCCCCTACAAATTTGTCATAACAAACATGTGTGAAGCAGTGTCCTTTACGTTCCCCGTTTCAATGATTTTCTACGCCGTCTATATTATCAAATATCGTGTCATACATTTCTGTAGCGCTGCAAAGCTCAACATATATATAATCTCCATTCGTCAATAAAATTCTGTATAAATAGTATGTCATTATCATTGCAAAAACAAAAATCCGCTCCCAAGGGAACGGATCTCTGTTTGTTTTACTGCATCTCGCTTTGTTCATTCAATTTAAGATACATATCAAGCCATTCTTTGTATGTGTTGAACGGATCATTGGTGTTGCTTAAGATAAATGACACAACATCGGTAAGATTATCAAAAGTCATATCAAGTCCTCTCTTGTTGAGCTCGTTATCGACCATAATAATAATCTTCATTGTATCAGTAACACGACTTCTGATAGGCTCATTATTGCATCTTGACTTGTAGTAGGTTATTGCCCAATCGGTTATCGTAAAATTCATCAGAAACGTAGTTTTATACATTTCAACGCATTCATCAACGTTTTTCTTAAGCTCAAACGCGTTTAACTCATTCGTATAACCGTTAGCCAACGCCTGTCCGTATGCAGCTGTTACGAGCATAGGAAAATCGGGATCATCAAATACCAGTCTTTCAAGCGTCCCGGCTTCATCAGCCTGTATCGGTGTCATATAAACATCGACCTGCTTGCGATAGGCTATGCGCAGCATGATGAATTCTGCCCATCTTCTGTATGCTTCTTCTTTGGAAACACTTTCTCCCTTATAGTATCCTCTTATAAATTTCTTGAGGCGCTTAGATGCTTCAGGTTCTGCTTTGATCTTAGCAAAATTTGAGGCAGCAAAGATTTCTGACGCTTCTTCAATATGAGTTCTTATAGTAGAGAAGGTATCCAGTCCCGCGACTTCAACATTGAGTTTTGACTCACATATCTGTGAAAGAGACAGCCCACCTGTTACTTTAGCTGAAAGCATTCGTGCGGCATCCATTTCTTCTTCCGGATATAATGTGATAGACGAACTCTTGTCGAAGTCATGCTCTGTGTAATCTTTATAATTACGCATTGGTATAACCTCCATTCGTCATAGTTAATTTAACATAATTAGTATGACAGAATGAAGCTAAAAATAAAAGTTACACAGTGCTCAATCAACGATACGATAACGTCTAATTAGCTAATAGGCTTAAAAATAGTGTCTCTTTAATACTTAGGCTTGACAGTCTCATTTGTGATCAGACTTCTGTCTGCAAATCCGGAATTATAGAACAAACCATGCTTGTCATAATAATCATAATGATTTTCAGTCGTTATCTCACGACAATCGGTTATCACATATTCGCCGTCAACGTTCTGAACAACTATATCATAGAACCAGTAGCTATTTTCATCATTCAGATATTCGGCAGTTTTTTCAATGGGATCACCTATTCCTCTCAGTTCGGCAAAATGACCGATAATTCTGTCATCTTGCACATCATAGCCAAGATACCAAGTTTCAACAGTTCCTAAGAGACCACACTGTCCACTGCTACCGTAAAGCGCTCCGTCAATATCAAACAAAGTTGACAAAGAATTGTTATTTATCCAATCGAAATATCCACCGTAAATACAATCCGAGAAAAGCGCCTTGTAGTCTGCGTAGCTTGATATCTCGTCAGAAATGACCCTTCTTCCGTGTATAATACCGTCCTCGTCGGTATACCTTTCGCCGTATTTGTACACCCGTTTATCAGCCTCATTATTTAGGTATTCATAAATCAGCGTTCGAAGTCTGTCAGCTTTTTCAAGAAGTATCGCTTCGCAATCGAGCGTCTTGTCTATTGGATCACACTCAATACCCTCCGCAGAGTATCTGACTGG
>JAEEGL016640406.1_pt1 | contig 14772 bp, 10 predicted proteins | sample 9134231 | NCBI WGS metagenome assembly JAEEGL01 (sample SAMN16246548, study PRJNA631951) | gut metagenome | biome: gut microbiome; feature: rumen; material: fiber-attached | host: Bos | place: Iran: Karaj | collected 2018-10 | reverse complement strand
CCGCACCGACGCCTCAAAGGCGTTCTGATTATAGACCAGCGCCCGGCGGGGGCCCACCCGGCTGACAAACACGTTCTTCACGCAGGGATATCTGCACTGTCCCCTCTCTTCCAGCGTCTTATACACTTCCCGCTGCAGGGCGGCAAAGTCCGGCACCACGGTAAGGCCCGGTATCTCCGCCGGCCGGCCGGACACCGTCACAGGGTCCGGGCAGTCCAGGGCGAACACCCGTCCGCCCCCGCGGACAAAGCGGCCTATGTTCCGCAGGTCTTCCTCCTCAAACACGGTGGCGTTCCACAGCACCAGCACGGACATGCCCTCCAGGATGCCGTCGGCGGCGGTCTGCGAATCGGCTATGGTGATATCCGCCATATTGCGCATAAGGGGTATGGTTTTGGACATATAGGCGCCCAGGTCCAGATACAGGGAGAGATCCCTGTCGGGATACCACAGAGCCACGTCCCGCAGGGGCTTATAGCCCTTGTTCAGGAAGGGCAGCAGCTCCAGCTGCCTGTCCATATACTCCTTTGACGCCAGGGCGTTGTGGTCAAAATCAAAATACTGCTTCACTCCGCAAGTGGCCGCCCCGAAAACTCTCGCCGCGATACCGTTGACGTCCACCCTGTCCCCGGGCTCAAAGCCGCAGGGCGCGCCGTAGAGACGGCAGGAATCGGACATATAGCGGTTGCCGGTGACGTTGAAGGTGTATTCGGACATCTCGTTGGTGATCCTCACGCCGGCTCCGTGGCGCGCGGCCAGTTTGGCTATATGGGAAAACAGGCAGCCCTGCTCCGGGGAGGAATGGCCTCCCACCGCCAGATAAACGGGGATATCTTTGAAAATGCCGTCGGAAATGTCCAGCCAGCGTTCCGCCAGCCTCTCCATGCTGCCGCGGTACCAGTCCACCAGGTCGTACCATCTGCGGCGGGTCCCGGGCGTGAGCGAGTCAAAATACTCTTCCTTGCTCTTCTCGCCCTCGAAGGGCATAAGGTCGTCGTCAAAGGAAGCGAAGCCGGTATGCCAGGCGGCGTTCAGCCGGGAGATGCTGCCGTATTTCTGTTTCATGAAAGCGGCAAAGTCCCTGCGGGCCAGAGGATCCCCGCACCAGTAGCCCGGGTGCGTGTGGTATTCCCCGTTGACGGCAAAGGTCCAGGGCACTCCCCAGTAGGGGTATATGGTCTCGCCGAAATCTCCGGAGATGCCGAACTCCACGCTGTAAAGGATATCCTTGTACCGCTGATAAAACGCCTCGAGGAAAGACCTGATATGCCTGTCTATGGCTGTGTTCCACACGCTCTCTATCTTGGTCTCCTCTCCGTGCTCCAGGCACACGGCCCCAACGTGCTCCGGGGAAGCCAGATACCAGGCCGGGGTGGCGCAGGAGGGCCCGGCGGCTATGAAGGCCTGCAGCTTGAAGCCCCATTCCCGCATTATGCGGGCCTGATTGTCCCAGTAGCTCCAGTCGTATTCTCCGGGGCTCTTTTCTATGCCGCCCCAGGTGATATAGCTCTGGACCACGTCCACCTTCTGCCGCCTGTAAACGAGAGTTTTTGTATAGGAAAGGTCGTTGCCCAGCACGTATTCAGCGCCGGACGGCGCTTTGAAGGGGTATAGCTGCTTTACGGGCCCCGTTTCTCCCCGGCCAAGGGTCACCGACGCTACGGACACGTGGTTCTTGGGCATAAAGGAATCAAACTGCCAGTTGTTTATCTCCAGCCTGATATCGCAGCCCTCATGCATGGCCCCCCGGGGTTCGAAGCCGGGAACGGGCACCATTGCTATGCTCCATTTCCCCTTTTCGCAGGTCCAGCCGGCGTTTTTGTAGTCATTTCCCTTTGCGTTATACTGCACCCCCACGCCGCAGACTTCTTCGGAATAGTATTCTATCACGAGACAGGGATCCGCAGGAACGGCGTTTTTGTTTTCAAGGCTGTAATACAAATATCTCTGGGAAGGCTTGTCCGCAAGGGAAACGGCAGTCCTGCCGGCCACCGGGCCCGTGACAAATTCGCCGTCCTCCTCCACGCTGCGGGGGACGAACTCCTGCCCGAAGGCCCGCAACGAAAAGCACAGCGCCAGGATAAGCAAAAGACTAAACCCTTTCATATAAGCTCCAAACACCCGCCCCGGGGCGGTTTTTCATATATAATATACCATAATAACGCTATTCTTTCAACAAAAAACCGGGCCCCGGAGGGCCGAAACGGTTTTTTTCGGCGTTTTGGTGCTATAATTATAAATGACCCCCCAAGGGGAATATCACAAATAAAGGTGAACGTTTTGAAAGCCAGAGTTTTGCTTTTAATCTTTATTATGTCAGGAGTTTTTACCATGTCTCTTTCTGCGGGGACGGTGACGGCCGTCCTCAACGGTCTTTCCATGACCTTCGACGAAACCACCGGCAGCATCCTTTCCATGGAATACGCCGGCAAGACCATGCTGAAAACCGATGCGGCCAACGCCTCCATAATAGACGTTGCGTATCCGGTACCGGAATTCGAGCCCCTGCGCCTGGCCTCGCGTTTTTCGGAAAACGCTCAGGTGTCGGTGTCCGAAAACAGGGTGGTGGTGAGCTGGGACCGGCTGGGCGCCAGCCGCGCCAAATTCGCCCCGGAGGGCGACGTCAGCGCCGCGGTGATCTTTGAAGCCCTGCCCGACGGCAGGAGCATATCCGCCAGATGCAGGGTGGAAAACAAATCCGAAAAGCCCGTGGAGCAGGTGATATTCCCCGACTTCGCCGGGCTGCAGCCCTTTGAAGGGGACTTCGATACCATACTGAAACATACGGCCGGTTATCTGCGGCCCTTTATAGAGCTCAGAATGGACGAAAACCGCAAGAGCACCCAGTATTGTATGGACGGAGCCAACGGACAGACCCAGATGAGCTTCGGAGGCATGTTCCGCACTGCCCCTCTCCGGTGGCTGGACTACGGCGGCTTCGGCGGCGGCATCTCCATGTTCCCCAAGCTCTGGGGCTGGGACGAACAGATACCGGTGCGGGTGCACCTGGCCAACTCCGAAAAGGAAGCCCGCCTGCTGATGCTCAACACAAAGACCATAGAGCCAGGCGCCCGCTTTGACAGCGCCGAGTGGATCTTCACTCCCCACACCAGCGGCTGGGCAAAGGGCATAGAGGTGTTCCGCGAATTTGCGCAGAAAAAGCATCACCGCAAGTATCCCCTGTCAAAGCACATCGCCGAGGCGGTGGGCATCCGAAGCATCTGGATGGCCACCGGCTGGGGCTACGACGAGATGGATCCCCAGTGGCGTATTAAGGATATGCCCGCCCTGGCAAAGGAATCCGGCGAATACGGACTCTCCGAGATCAACGCCTGGGGCTGGGGCGAAAGCTGGTTCGAGACCCCCATGCGTATCAACAGGCAGGTAGGCACCGAAAAGGAGATGTTCGCCCTGAAGGACTGCTACGAAAAATACGGCTGCTACTTCACGCCCTTCGTCAGCGTGCTGCTGCAGAACCCCGAATCCGCCAAAAAATGGAACGCCACAGGCAATCCGGACAACTGGACCCAGGGGCAGGAGACCATACCCCAGTTCCAGCCCTCTTACAACCACAAGGGCGAAGCCCTTTACGTAGGCCCCGCCAGCGCCGCCTGGAAGGACAGCGTATATGAAGATCTTTCCAAATACATAGACGCGGGCCTGGCCAACGTGAGCTGGGACCAGTTCTGGAACGACAACCCCGAAAAGCAGATGTTCGACCTGGCAAAACGCCTTATCGACCGCAGCAAGTCCGTGGACCCCGACAGCTCCTTCTCCGGAGAAGAGCTGTGGACCATGGAGTTTGACGTGGAGCTGCTGGACTACACCTGGGACTGGGGCGGCCACAACGGCTACGACGCCTTCAACAGCGTGTTCAAGTATCCCCGCATCAACGTGAACAACTCCGGCGACGCCAAGAAGGCCAAAAACACCTTTATAGTGAACAACCTGGTGAACGCCATGCCCCGCAAGCTGGAGCACCCCTCCGGCAACATTTACGCCACGGGCCTCAACGGCAACGACTGGATGAAAAACCATCCCGACCTGGGAACTGCCCTGAAGCACCTGAAGGCCATCAAGGAAAAGTGGATGCCGTATTTCACCGAAGGCACCTTTATAAGCGACTGCCTGCAGACCCGGCCCTCCAGCTGGGTGAGCATGGGAGCCTATGTTTACGATGATTCCGTGGTGATGCCCGTCATGAACAACCGGGACGACGCCAGAGTATTGGAGCTTTACTACGACCTGGTCCCCTGGATCGGCGAAGCCGGCTCCTACACCATGGAGGTCTATGACGAAACTCTGAATCTCATAGACACCCAGACCCTGCAGCCCGGCGAATTCAAGGTGACCACCCCCGAGCTGAAATCGGCGGATATGCTGATCTATTTCTTCAAAAAGAACTAAAATTTGCTTCTGCAGGCCTGCCCCCGGGCAGGCCTTTTTTTCGTCCGGATGCTGCCGGCCAAAGGAAAAACGCTGCGGCGGGCCATTCGGCCCGCCGCAGCGTTTGAACGACTGAAGACGTCCCCGGGTTATTTTCTGCCGTCCCGATCGTCATTCCAATATTCACCGTAGTCATCCCCGTCGTCGATATTGTCCCGGATATCGTCCCAGTCAACGGACATCAACACGGCGCTTTCTGCAGAAGTCAGATCCACTCCGTTGACAGCGGCTTCGGTATCCGGGGAGGTCCCGGAGGACGTATGGCAATAAGCCTTGGAAGTCATCAGAGCAAGCAGCTTGCAGATGAAGAGTGTTATTATCGTTTTCATTTTGTTTACCTTGGAAATATTTTCCGATATTCGGTTTTCGTCTTTTCGGGAAGCCGTTTATTTTCGGCTTTGTTTAATATACCGAAAAGCCCCGGGGGTTGGTTCCCGGTTTTCGGAAAAATATTTTTAAGGTTTTCGGGAGCGCCGGGACGGATAGCGCAGGCAAGGCGCACCATCTTGATCTGCACATGGCTCAGGGCTTCAGGCAAACATGCCAAAAACCCGCGCCAAACGCTTAAAACAGAATAAAAAATACGTTTTTTGTTGTTCGACCATTGACTTGTGCCCAGAAAAAGGATAAAATAGTATTGAATCAGAATTACCGGAGGCAAAAAGTGAAACTTCGATTAGCGCAAAAGCCCGAAGAACCGTTGGACTATCGTTATAACATAAATGCCTTTTTTACAGAGGAACACGCTAAGGAACTTCCAGATATCAGACTGAAGAAGGCTGTGATCAACAATTTTAAGAACGTAGAGCACGGCGAAATAGTTTTCAAGTCCGAACCGGAAGGCTGCGGGGCGGAGCTGTTGGGAATTTACGGACAGAACGGCTCCGGGAAAACAGCGTTTATCGAAGCGTTGGCTATCCTCGAGATCCTGATGGCCGGCGAAAGAAGCGTATCATTTGAATATGGCGATTCGGTCACTGTGGGTAAAGAGTATGCAGAGCTGGAATTTGTGTTTGAGATGCGTTATCCCGACAAAAAGTATCGGGAAGCCACATATTCCTTTTGCCTGAAGAGCAGAGATAAATCAGCCGAAGAACTCAGGGAAGAATACAGCGATGTCCCGGAAAATCTGATCCCCATATCACAAAAGAAAGTGACGGTATTCAACGAAAAATTCTATTTGCAGTGGGAAGATTCTCCAAAACGACAGCTGATCATAGATACCTCTTCCGAAGACAATGCATTTGTCCCCGACACCAAGAGAAAGATACTTGCGGGCAAAGGCAAAAAAGCAATGATCGACCTGGAGGTCAACAAACAGTTTTCCGACAGGATGTCCATATCTTTTATTTTTCAAAGAAATACCTTGGCGCTTTTTAAGGCCCATGACGAAAACAACGTTTTCTACAAGGCGCTTGTCGAACTCAGTTTGTATGCATCAAGATACTTATTTGTGATTGAAACAAGGTCTACAGCCTGGATAACACAAGGTCTATTGCCTATCACAGGAAAAGGAACGTGGATGCCTCTCTCTCTCCAGGACGTGACTCTCAGGGATACAGATATTGAATTTGCAGAGAAGATCACCGATAACATCAGCCTCGTTCTAAGCCAGATGGTACCGGGATTAACCATAGGATTTAAAGAATTATCCAAGACATTAACAGACAAAGGCGAGCCTGCAGCATATTTAATGCCTGTATCCCGCAGAGACGGAAAAGAACTGCCCTTAAGATGTGAATCGGAAGGAGTACGGAAAATAATATCCGTTCTTCTCCTGATCGTCGCCGCCTTCAATGACCCGTCGGTCACAGTCGCCGTTGACGAGTTTGACTCCGGCGTATATGAATATCTGCTGGGCGAGATACTTCAGGCGCTGGAGGAATCGGGAAAAGGACAGTTTATCTTCACGTCCCACAACCTGAGGCCCCTGGAGGTCATAAATAAAAAGTTTTTGTATTTCACCACCACAAATCCCCGGAACAGGTATATCCGGCTGAAAAACATCGCAGCCACCAACAACCTGAGAGACACTTATTTCCGCGAGATAATCATGAACGAACAGGTTGAGGAATTATACAAGCAAACCAAAAGGCACAGGATAATTGCGGCCATAAAAAAAGCCGGAGGACTTTACTGATGGCCCCAAAGCCCAAAAGAAAAATAATACTTTTTCTCGTCGAAGGAAAATCTGAACGGGAAGCCCTTCGAAATGCGATATCCGATATATATGACCAAATAGACCCTGCTGCAAAAGTCTATTTTCTTGTCAGGGCAGAAAACACCACAGACGAAAAAGGCAACCAGACTATAATTGACAAGGGCGGAGACGTAACAGCCGTGAGCGCCTCTATGGAAAAAGCAATATATACTATGTTTCTGAGAAGCTTTTTTGCCAAGGAAAAGGTGCTTTCAAAGGACATCTCGCAAATAATACAGATAACGGATCTCGACGGCGCATACGTCCCGAAAAAAAACATCAGCGAGATTTCAGGATTGGCGAAGATCAAATACGAAGAAACCCGTATACGGTGCAAAAACAAAGAACAAATAATACTGCGAAACAGCCGGAAAAAGAAGAACCTGGACTACCTTTCATCACTAACGGAATTAAAGGTCGAAAAGCAGTCAATACCATACCGGATATATTATTTCTCGTCAAACCTGGATCATTTTCTGCACAATGACGCGAATCTTGAACCTTCCAAGAAGGTTGAAAAGGCAGAAGAATACTCCGGTCGGTTTCTCGATACACCCGAAGAGTTTGCCCGGACGATCATAAACGATCCCGGCGCAGTCACGGAAAAAAGCTATGAAGGATCCTGGGAGTACATAAAGACCGGGACAAACTCACTGAAAAGGCATACGAATCTTAATATACTGCTCGACGAACTGCTTAAACAAATAAAATACTGAGGCTTTTTCACAGCTCGCAGCCGGTCTTCCCCGTTTGTTTCCATAATCGGTTGCTTCCGGCCGTTCAGGGCTCTCCCGCAAGTCTCGAACCTTGACCCCGCGAACACCTTTCTTCCCGAGGGAACCCCTGAAAGCCTTGCGGCATTGCGCCGGGATCACGGGAACAGGGGCTGACACGCGCAGCGAAAAAACGCCGCCGGAAACACCGGCGGCGTTTACGTTTATGCAAAAACCCGGCAAAACAGGGCAGGCGGCTAAAACCACCCCTGCAGGAATTCCTTCAGCCCGCCGTCAAAGCGCGCTTCCGCCAGGAACTCGTTTCCCTGCTGGTTGCCCCAGCTGTAGTAAATAACGGTTTTGCCTTTGTATTCGCAGAGTTCAAGGTCGCTGTTGTTGATGTTTTCGGCTTCCCTTATCCGCCGGCAGTCCGCCGGCGAAAGCAGCGGCCCTGCCAAGCGCTTGTCCTCCGGACGCGGGCTCATAACGGGGTTTTCGGGGCTGTATTCCCAATGTATCAGATCTTTTGAACGGGCTATGCCCGTTTCGTAGCGGGGGCCGGCAAGAGCCTCCAGAAAAAGAACGTAAACGAAGCCGTCCCCAACGTTGTAAACCGCCGGCCCGCCGGCGTATCTGTCCTTTTGAAACACGCATTCCCGTGGGGTAAGGGTCCAGTTTTTCATATCCGGCGACACGGCAAAACGAAAGGTAAAGGGGACGCCGGCCTCCTCCGCGGGCTCCGAGATCTCCAGGAGCAGCAGATAACCGCCCTTATAGCGGCACACGCCGGTATTGAATAGCTTCCAGCCCGGAAGGGCGAACTCCGCCGTCTGCTCCCAGCGGACCAGATCGCGGGAGGCAAAGAAGCGCAGAGTGTCTCCGCCCCACTCTTTGTCCACCCCTGCGGCGTAAACGGTATCCCCGTCCGCAAAAGCGCTGCCCAGATGATGATCCCGGGCAAAGGAAGGGAGCGGCGCTCCCGTTTCCGCATCCGTGAACCGAAAGCAGGGGCCTCCGCCGGACCTGCCGCCGCGGCAGTATTCAAACCTGTAAAGCCGGCCGCCGAAAACCACGGGAGTGGTCTCCACGGTGTCGGGCTTTATGGTGCCCATGCGGTATATTTCGGGTATTTTCCCGGTCTCCGTATCAGTCACGTTTTACTGCTCTCCTTCGGCGGCTGCAGGCTCAAGGACGCCCTGTTCTATTATTTCCGTTTCAAATTTATAGTCTTTGCCGGGCTCTCCCGTTTCCCTGGTTTTGATTATCTTGTATTTGCCGGTGTCCCTGTCTATCTCCAGCAGGTTTTCCCTTTCCACGGAAAAATGAGTTTTTTCCTTTTCCTCAAAACGGCTGTGGAGATCTGTGGCTTCAAGCCTGCTCCTGCCATCGTCATAATAAGGCTTGTAAGCCTTCGCTTTTGCGAGGTAAGGCTTAGGGAAATGCTTCGCCATCCATTCGTCATGCCCTTCTCCGTCGGCGCTCCAGATGATTTCCTTCAAATGAGCCCCGTCCCGGACGTCAAACCTCAGGATGGCTTCGCCGGAAGCGCCGGACATAAGGTAGAGCCTGTTTTTGAAACCGACGTATTCTTCCAGAGAGAGATAAACGTAAGCTTCATAACCGTCTTCTTTTTTGTCCACGCCGAATATTTTGCCGGCGCCGAAAAGCTCGTCGGGAAGATATTTTGCATACTGCCGCCTGAGAGTTTTTTCCGCCGCCTGATCGAACAATGCGTGAGCATACTCACTTTTGGCCAGCGGACCGAGAACCTGCGGTCCCGACGAGACCATCCCCACCGGGTGCGGACGCATACTGTCCCATATCCATGCTAAGCGCCACAGGGCCGATAATACTATCGCCAGCGCTGCCACCGTCAGCAGAACTTTTACTGCAAGCTTCATTTTATTTTTCTCTTTGATCTGTTCTCTTTATATCGCTTCTTCCCGGGAAAGGGCTCGGGGAGCACCTTTTCAACTGCCCCCGTTGTATAGTCTTTGCCCGGCTCCCGGCTGTATGTCCTGAATACTTTTCCGGGCTCTGGCCCGCGGGGATCCCATTTTCAGAACGCCCTTTTCCACGATTTTTGTTTCGGCTCCCTCAGTCTCCGAAAGCTCGTAGGCTCCTTTATACCGGTCGATAGTGAGCGCGCGCCCCCTTTCCACCGGCACTCCCAGCATCTCCCGGGCTACTCTGTCCGTTTGGCGCGCAAGCGGTTCTTCCTTTCCCTGCCTCACCAGCCTTTCATACCGGTTTATGTCGCCCGGATTACTCTCGGGAAAACGCTCCCTGAGCCACGTTTCGGGATCTTTTCCTTCGGGACACCATTCGATTCCTTTCAGCGCCGCTCCGCCTCTTTTGACTTCATAGTCGATAATAGCTTCTCCCTGTCTGTGGGACATGGGATACGCCTTGACCTGAAAAACCACGTATTCCTGCAGATCCAGCAGAACGAAGACGGAATACCTCTCCGCAAAAGGCGTCTTTTTGGTCTGCTTTAAACCGAAGATCCTGGCATCGGCAACGAGCCTGTCGGGCAAAAACGACGAATACTTTTCCTTCATTTCCTTCTCGGCGCACTGATCCAAAACACAGTCAAAGGTCCGTTCGTAACGCGGCGGCGGAGCCACGCTGCTAATGACGCCGTCATCGAGCATATGCCGGCGTATCTCGGTTTTGACAACTATTACGATGATCAGCGCCGACAGAATAATGAAAACAGCCGCCAGCAATACCGAAAAAATATGCAGCGCTTTTTCCATGATCCTTCCTCCTTTTTGCAGGCAAAGGCTCCCGGCCGTCCCCGCCGGAGCCCATCAGTCCTTCTTTTTCAGAGTCCCCTCTTCCAGGACCTTAGTATCAAACTTATAGGTTTCCGGAGTATCGCCGGATTCTATGGTCTCTATCAGCTCATAGGTCCCCTTGTCCGTGTCTATATTGAGCAGGTTTTCCGTTTCCACCGGCGCGCCCAGCAGCTTTTCGGCTTTTGCGTCCAGCTTCCGCCCCAGCCGGGTGCGTCCGCTGTCTTCGCCCTTCAGATAAGCGTTCCTCGCCTGCAGGGCTTTTGGGGTAAAATGCTCCCGCACCCACTTTTCGTGGCCTGCCCCGTCCTCGCTCCACTCTATCTCCTTCAGCCTGCCGCCGGGCAGGGAATAACGGATGACGGCCTCGCCCGAACCGCCGGACATGAGGTAGAGCCTGTCCTTGAAGAGGACGTATTCCCCGGTGTCCAGAATCACGTATTCCACGGCTTCGGCGTCGGTCTTTTGGGTGTCGAACACCTCCGTCTCGGCGCAGAGAGCCTCGGGGAGATAATCCCCATATCTTGCCTCCAGAGCGTCCCCGGCGCACTCTGTGAGCAGCGCTTCCCGGTCAAAGCCGGCCTCTTTGTCCGCTGCCGGCTCTGCGGAAACGGGGCCGGGCCTGTTCACAGCCTTGTACCAAACCGCGAAGGCTGTCAAAATTACTGCCAAAAGGCATAGTATCGCCAAAAGGGCTTTTACCGTAGTTTTCATTTTCCTCCCCCGGGAGTCCCGCGCGTTCTATTGCTCTTTTTCGGCCCCGCCGGGCTCAAGGACGCCTTCTTCCACCGTTTCCGTTTCAAATTTATAGTCTTTGCCCGGCTCTCCCGTTTCCCGGGTTTTGATTATCTTGTATTTTCCGGTATCCCTGTCTATCTCCAGCAGATCTTCCGTTTCCGTGGAAACGCATCTTTTTTCTTTAAGCCGGCCTTTCGTTTCTTTTGCAAGTTTTTCCTGCCCGTTTTGGGATACGTAAGCCCTTGCCTTTTCGTAAAACGGCCGGGGGAAACGTTTCTTCAGCCACTTGTCGTTCCCGGCTCCGGAGGCGCACCATATTATCTCTTTCAGCGCGGGTTCTCCTTCACCTTTCATGGTATATCTCAAAACGGCTTCGCCGGAAACGCCGGACATACTGTAGGCGCTGCCTTTGAACACCGCGTATTCCTCCAGCCGCAGATAAACGTATGCGGTATATTCGTCTTTGTCCCGGTCGATACCGAAAAACTTGCCGGCGCCCACAAGCTCTTCGGGGAGGTATTTTGCATACTGCCGCCTGAGAGTTTTTTCCGCCGCCTGATCATACAGCGACAACGCCATAAAATAATCGGCCATATTAGTGGTCGTTTTACCCGTGACGGGATCTGTATATTCCCTGAATTCCGGGTGTTTGTATGCCTGATATTTGGCAAAACATCTCAGCGCGAAAGAGCAGCATACCAGCGCAGCGCAGACCGCCAGCAACACGATCACCAGTTTTTTCACTTATTGTTCCTCCATTTGCAGCCTTCTATTCCCACGGAAGCCCCGTATCGGTCCCCATACAGCCCGTCACCCGGGCGTTCTCCGAGGTCACCAGGCCCCTGACGCCGGTCCGTTTTTCCGGGTTGCGCATCACCAGGCCTTCCACGGAGCCCCTGCCCGGGGCCCTGACCTCCATAAACATCTTCTGGGGCTCGACCAGCAGGCCGCCGTAAACTCTTACGTCTCCTCCGTCAACATACAGAAAACGGTCGTATTTTCTGTAAACGAACAGGCCTCCCAGATTCAGGACGCCGCCGTGAACGTTCATGCAGTGGTCAAACACAGTGTTCATGCCCGTGGATATGCTGTTCACCGTGGCGCCGCAGCCCTCCTCCATCTCGCAGTCCCCGAAGGAAGAGAAGAAGTCCAGCACGCCGGCCCTGTCTATCTGCACTGTGCTCTTGCAGATATCGGTGTTATGATAAAACAGGGTGGCCTTTTCGGTGTATCTGCCGTCCTGCTCCGCGAAATGCAGGCCGTACATGGCGGAATAGGCCAGGTTGCAGAACACGTAAAGCCGCTTGTTGTAGCCGAATTTGTAGTAGTCGCTGCCGTTTACGAGACCCATAACGTAGCGGCGCCACTTTTCGTCGCTTTGCATGCCGCCGTAATCGTAGGGCCCGGCGCCGAAAACGGGCTTGTAGGGCAGCGCGCCGTAGCACCATTCCGCCAGGCTGAAGTTGCACAGCTCCACCCGGCCCTCTCCGCTGTTGCCGCCGCCGTAGATGCCGGTCTTCAGGGGCTGGCCACGCATGCCGGTGATCTCATAGTCGGCGCAGTTGCCGCAGGAGGCAAAATCCGCCATCTGATACGAATTGGCGCACACGGTCCAGCGGCACCAGCAGCCCGGCCCCTTTGCGGTGACGGTAAAGGGATATGGGGTCCACTCTTCTCCTTCCTTCCAGCCGTCCACGTTCTGCTCCGGATAGTAAAAGGTGAGGCCCATGACGCCGGAATGCTCCGCCAGCGCCACGGCTCCGTCCCCGTCTGCCCGGCCTTTGCCTCCGTACACCCAGAACTGGGCGTCCCGCTCCGCGGGGATCATCAGGTTGGAGTGATAGCTGTCCATGGGGCCCCTGAGCTCCACTCCCCGGGGCACGTAAAGAGTGCCGTCAAGGCGGTAGATGCCCGGCGCCACGTAAACTATGCCCCCGCCCGCGGCTCCCGCCTCGGCCAGTATCCTGTTCAGGGCCTCCGTCACGTCGCTGCCGTCGGGCAGGACCCCCAGGCGGGAAGCCTCGAAGACCTCGCTGCGGGCGGCGTTGGAACGTTTTGAAGCGAATTTGTAGCCCTCAAACCTTGTTACGGGGTTTGAGAGGGGAGCGTGGGAGATATACACCCGTTCCTCGGGCATATCGCGGATATCCGCCAGGGGGAAGCCCTTGCAGCCGGAAAGCCCTATGCCGTCCGCTCCGTCGGCCAGCACGGCGCCTCTGCGTTTGGCAAAGCGGCAGCCGGTAAGGAAGGTGTAGGCGGAATCGGCAAAAACGCCGTATTTTTTCCAGCCGGAAAACGAGCAGTCCGTAAGCATTACGTTCCCGTTCTCCGCGTGGTTTTCCACGCAGCATTCGGGCCGGCCGCCTATCTCCACCTTCTGGAACACTGCGTCGGTGCGCAGCTTGTCCGTCACGTATATCCCCGCGGAGCCCGGAGCCTCCGCCACGGCGATACGGCCACTGACAAAGGTGGAGGTCACGTGGGTCTTTTCTATGCGGATACCCGTGACGCAGTCGGAAAAATCAAAATCATACAGGGAGCAGCCCCCGCCGAAGCTGCCGCCGTTGAGCCAGATCTCCCGTTTGGGATGGCTGGACTCCCGGACTATAAGGGCGGTGCCTATTCCCCGGGCCCTGAAGCCCACGCAGAAGGGAGTATCGTGCCTCTCGAACACGAAGCCCACGGCCTTTCGGAGGGTGGCGGCCAGGGCGTCCCTGTCCTTTTTATCGGCGGGAGCGCCGGGGTAGCCGCATTCGGCGTAGTATTTTTTGTCCAGAATGATGGCGCCGAAGCAGGTCACGTCGCCGTTCCTGTCGGACAGGAAGCCCTGCCGGAGCGGAGTAGCGTACATATCCCTCAGCACGTGGGCTGCGTTCCCGTAGCCGCCGTAATAGTAGGGATAGGAGGCGTTGTAAACCATCACCTGCTCCAGGGTGGTGCCGCCGGCGTTTTTGGAAAGTCCTATGCAGGGAGCCTGGTCCAGGGGCTCGTCAAAACGCTGGCCGAGATAATAAAAGGCCATATTCCTCACTCCGGAGCAGGACGAGAGGCCTATAAAGGGAGTGTCGTAAAGCCCGCCGCCGCAATAGTCCGTGACTATCAGGGTCCCCTGCTTTTTGCTCTCCGGTCCGTCGTATTCCCCCCGGAGTATCACTCCCTCAGGCAGGGCCAGAGGCTCCCGCACCAGGTAGGTCCCTTCCGGCGCGAACACCGTGCCCCCGGTCTTACCGGCAGCCTCTATGGCCTGCCGGAAAGCCTCCGTATCGTCGGCTATTCCGTCGCCCGCCGCCCCGTACTGAACGGGGGAGGAAATGCACACGGGCCTGTCACCGGAAGCGTAGCTGGCCTGCGGGATAAACAGGCTTTCCCGGGGGACGGCGCCGTAATACGCTTTTTTCTCCGGGGAAAGGGGCAGAAAGCCTGCGCCGAAGGCGCACGACCCCAGAGCGATAAGGCACAAAACAAGAACGTATCTCATTACGGGTTCACCTCTTCCCACTGTTTTATCCAGGCGCCCAGGATATCCGCCCACATCTCTCCGTGGGCCTTCAGGCCTTTGGGGCTCAGGTGGATGCCGGTACCGTCGAAATCTCTCATATCGCCGGTGAGCATATCCGTATCCGGCCCCTGCTCCGCTATACCCAGGTTCCACAGCATCTGATGCGCTCTGCGTATATTGGGCCAGCGGGAGTTCTGCTGCGAATGGTAGCTCACCTTTGCCACGAACCAGGGGAATTCCCAGCCTGCGTCATACACCGACGACTGTATTATGGCCTGCATCTTCACCAGCGAAAGGTCGGAGGGGTTCAGGGCGTCCGATTCCCCCTGGTGCCACAGCACGGCGCGGAAGCCGTTTTTGCCGAAGCCCCTTATCCTT
>JAEEGL010200369.1_pt1 | contig 14772 bp, 11 predicted proteins | sample 9134231 | NCBI WGS metagenome assembly JAEEGL01 (sample SAMN16246548, study PRJNA631951) | gut metagenome | biome: gut microbiome; feature: rumen; material: fiber-attached | host: Bos | place: Iran: Karaj | collected 2018-10 | reverse complement strand
GGCTCACCGTCGGGTGTTCTTTGACGCAGTTTATAGTAGAATGTGGAATTGAGTACGGTCGCCAATTCGTAACCCAGTTTTTCCTCAATCCTCCAGACTGCCTTTATACAAAGAAATTCTGCGATTTCTTACAAAGTTACGAAAAAACGAGGGAAATGCAAAAGAAATACTTGATTTTCTTTTCATTTCCGAGTGCCAAGTAAGTTCGGTGAATACCAAGGAACTGGTTAAAACTCAATAATTGACTACGTAAATCAGCGCAGAATAATGCACTTCTCACTGTCCGATTCTTATTCCGCAAACTGCTACATTTTGCATATCGATGGATAGTCCAAATGGTTCCGTGACGAGGTGGCTGAGATTTCAAGACGGTGTGGCTTAACGTATCTCAGACATCGTTCGTATCATGTGATAGAATGGTATCCACACAAGAGGGACGTCCCTCTTGTATGCAAATATCTGAAACCTCCAAGTTTTTTTTCTTTTTCTCTTTGTTTAATCAGAATTTTATCGTATCTTTGCAACCGAATAATTAATACCGGCAATATGAAACAGAGAATACTCATCATCCTGCTGACGCTCCTCACCACCATGACGGCGGGGGCGCAAAATTCTAGCGGTTCATTTGGCTCGGGAGTTACTTGGAATCTCGACACAGGAACAAAGACACTTACCTTTACGGGTTCTGGCGTTATACCAGATAATTCAAACTCCGGCTCGGTCCCCTGGGAGAAAACGCATGTAATAGCGATGACGAAGAAGGAAATGGAAATCAATTAGTTATAAAGTTTCTAAATATTTGGCGACATACCCTATACTATATGAGAAAACTGTTGTGTACCTTCGTGATGCTCTTAGGGATTCTCTCTGCAAAAGCACAGACCAACCCACAGGCTGGTTATGTGATCACCAATGATAATGACACGCTGCGTGGAACCATCGATTACAGGACTGACGCCAAGAATGCACATTCCTGTCTTTTCATGGCTGATGGCGAGACAGCCTATAAGGAATATCTCCCAAACGAAATCAAGGGCTATCGACTGTCGGATATTGGTGCTTGTTATGTAACGAGAACCTTTCCCATTGAGGGTGAGCAGAAAACGTTCTTCGCTGAGTATCTGCTTGAGGGCGGTGTCAGTCTATACCGGCATAAGGAAAGTACGGTGGAATACTTCTATCTGGTTGATGCCGATGGTAAGGTGGCAACCATTCGGGAGACTGGCGATGTGATTCACCTTCGTGATGACCAGATAACGGCACAACGAATAAAACTTGTTGAAGCCACACAGATTTTCCAGAAGAGTCAAAAGACGCTCAAGGAGTTATGGGCTATGCCACAGGTTTCCGCAGAACAATTGCTGAAACTGACGAAGGCTTATAATAAGGAGTTTTATGCAGAGGCCGGCGAAACAGAATTCTATCAGAAAGACATCAAATCGTCAGACGGCCTCATCGCCCGTTTCCGTATAGAAGGAGGTGTGGGATTCAGCACGATGAAGTTCATTCCCAATTCATGGTACAACGACCCCATAGAGGTCACCTCTCTCGTGCCCATCGTTGGTGTGGGTACTGATATGATCCTGCCACGCCTCAGTAAGAATCTCTTGCTACAGTTGATGCTGACCTATAGTTATAACAAGGCGAATAGAGAGGAGATTCATTATCCGTACCATCGAGAGTGGACTTTCCACGATGTGTGTCTGCAAGCTGGTGTCGCCTATAGTTTCATGCCCAAAAAACGCTTCTCTCCTTTACTGAGGGCTGGCGTATCTCTGGATTATCTATTAGGTTTGGAGACCGTAAACATGGAGGGCTATCATGCTACAAACAAAGTATCATTAGACAAGAGCTTCAGTCCCAGATACTATGTCGGTCTGGGTGTGGAATCAAAGCTTGGAACACATAAGGTCAGCCTGACAGCAAATTACGTGATGCGCAATTTCGGTAGCATCGGTCTCCAAGCTCCCATGTTCAACATATTGGCAGGCTTTGTATTATAAGTTTTTAGGGATTATCTTTGGTATTTCGCTCGATTCAGATAACTTTCTCACGCTCAAAAATACAAATACATTTGATTTTTCTTCGCTTAATCGAAATTTTGCACTACCTTTGCAGCGCTTATGAATAAGGTGACAGGAAGATACCTAAACTGGGGATTGTCGGTGCTGGTAGGCATCGGTATATTCTTGTTTTGGTATATTGCCTATCCCCATGCTCTGTCCTATCAGGAACAGTATCAGTTGTTCCTCTGGACATGGGATTACTTCGTTGAGAGAGTGAGCCTGCCAGGGGGCTTCGCAGACTGGCTCGGAGAATTTATCGTACAGTTCTACTATGTGGAGTGGTTAGGGGCTTTGTTGCTGGCATTGCTCTTTGTGGCTCTGCAGAGACTGACGGCGAGACTGCTGCCTCAAGGGATATGGTGTCTGCTAAGCTTAGTGCCTGTAGTATTGGTATTGTGGCTGATGGGCGACATCAATGTGCTGTTGTCGCTACCCGTGGCGATTGTTCTGGCTTTGGCATTGGCGTGTATCCGTCTGCCAAAGCGTCTTTCATGGGTGGACGTCATCATACTACCCCTTGCCTATTGGCTGATTGGTCCGGCAACCTGGATATATATAATGGTACGTGTGTTACAATTGGGCTGGAAGCATCTTTGGACGGCTGGCTGGCTGGTGGCTGTACAGGTGATGGTATATGCCTGGTTCTTGCCGCAGTGGCCGTTGCAGCAGGCGATGACTGGACTGAACTATTACCGTATTCCTTTGCACTATCCGCAATGGAATGGCTACGATAGAGATATGTACGAGCTGATCCGGCAAGACTACCTCGTCAGGAACGAGCGATGGGACGAGATTGTGAAGCTAGCTGGAGAGTATCAGGTGAGGACGCCGTTCTGGTCAAACTGCGTGAACCTGGCCTTGTCGCAGAAGCGACTCTTAGCCGATCGCATGTTCGACTTCTACCAGAGTGGCGAGGACGCGCTAATCATGCCTAGGGTGAGAGACCTGACCTCGATGCTACCATCGGCAGAAGCCTTCTGGCGGTTAGGGATGGTGAACTCGGCACAACGTTATATGTTCGACACCCAGGAGTCGATCCTCAACGGAAGGAAGAGCGGTCGCTGTACGAAGCGGATAGCAGAATGTATGATTGTCAACGGTCATTATCAGACAGCAACCAAACAGCTCGACTTACTAAAGAAGAGTCTGTTCTATCGCTCTTGGGCTAAGGAGGCCGAAGCGATGATGAAAGACGAAGCAAAGGTGAATAGCCACTCCGTCTATGGCAGGCTGCGCCAACTGAGATATAAGGAGAACTTCCTCTATAGCTATGACGAGATCGACAAGATGTTCGGACTGCTCTTCATGAACAATCAGGAAAACAAGATGGTGCTCGACTACTTTATGGCGCAGATGCTTCTGAAGGGCAATCTACAAGGCTTCCAGCAGTATATGGGAGCTGTTCAGCAATATGGCGGCTATCGTCAGATGCCATTAGGGTATCAAGATGTGATGCACTGTATTCAGATGCAGGGCCGTGTGCCTGATTCTCCCTATGCCAAGTATGTACAACAAATGACAGAAAGGAGGGCAGAGCGGTGAGGAAGGTTTTTGTTTATTGTTTACAGTCTATTGTTTATTGTTTACTATTTGCAGCTTGCGCTGGAGCTCCGAAGAATCCGACGAAGGTGGACAAACTGCCGGAGATCTATCCTGACTATATCGGTGTGACGATACCTGCCGATATCACACCACTGAACTTTAACTATGCCGACGAGACGATTGACGGTATGGATGTGGTTGTCAGGGGCAACAAGGGCGGAGAACTTCATACACAGGGCGACTATGCCGACTTCGACATCGACGACTGGCACCAGTTGACAGAACAGAACCAAGGAGGAGAATTGAAAGTGACTGTCAGCGTAGAGAAAGACGGTCAGTGGACACAATATCAAGACTTCACCATCTTCGTAAGTAATGACAGACTTGATGACTGGGGACTGACCTATCGCCGTATCAAACCAGGTTACGAGGTGGGTGGCGACATCGGCATCTACCAGCGCGACATCCATACCTTCAATGAATATGCCATCCTGACGGAGACTGTCGTACCTGGCCGTTGCTTCAACTGTCATACAGCCAACCGCACGAACCCCAATCGTATCACGTTGCAGATGCGAGGTGAAGGTGGTGGGACGATGATCCAGAAGGACGGCCAGCAGAAGTGGATAGAGACAAAGACCGATGTCACGAAGGCTGCTGGTTCTTATAGCTACTGGCATCCCCAGGGCGACTATGTGGCACTGGCCGTGAACTCCGTGCATCAGAGCTTTTTCACTGGTACCGGCCAACGCATCGAGGTGTATCACAGATTCAGCGATGTGGAGGTGCTCGATACCCGTAGTAACGAACTGATCCTCTCGCCATTGCTGTTTACAGACGATCTGGAGATCTTCCCTGCCTTCTCGGCTGACGGCAGATATATCTATTACAGCACATCGAAGCCCTGTCGTGTGCCAGCAGAATATGAGAAGGTAAAGTGCTCGCTCTGCCGAATCGCCTTCGATGCCGAGAAGGGTGCTTATGGCGAGACGGTGGATACCCTGCTCAACGGACCTGCTACGGACAAGAGCTATGTACTGGCTCGTCCCAGTTATGACGGGCGGTGGCTGATGTACTGTGTAAGCAGTCGTGGCAACTTCCCAGTGAGTCAGAACGATGCCGACCTATGGCTGATGGATCTGAAAACGGGTGAGAGCCGAGAACTGAAGGAGGTGAACAGTCAGCAGAGTGAGAGCTTCCACAACTGGAGCGAGAACAACCGTTGGTTTGTCTTTGCCTCTAAACGTGAGGACGGTATGTACACCAAACTCTATCTCGCCAGCATCGACGACCAAGGACGGGTGTCGAAGCCTTTCCTCCTACCCCAGCGTCATCCCCGCAAGTACTATCAGGAAATGATGGATGCCTACAACTGTCCTGACTTCACTAAGACGAAGGTGGAGCTCGATGCCCATGAGGCCTATCGCCAGGTGTTTGACAACAAACGGGAACAGGTTCAAATTAAGAATTGAGAATTGAAAATTAAGAATTAAGAGATAAGACAATGAAAAAGATTCTATTATGTTTCATGGCTGTGACAGCTGCAGCATTGTTCTACAGTTGTCAGCAGGCCAACGACGGCAAATGCCATATCGAAGGCGTCGTGAATGGAGAGCAGTACGAGGGCAAGCGTATCTTCATCGTTCCGCTCTATGGTCCCAAGACAGCAGAGTATGTCGACTCGATGGAGATCACCAACGGCAAGTTCCATTTCACGAAAGACACGATGCAGATGTACAAGATCCTGCTCGACTACCACTACCGCATGAATATCCAGCCATTGCTGGTTGTCAGTGAGCCTGGTACCATCCAGGTGGTTATCGACAGTGTGAGCCACGCCGTGGGTACACCCCAGAACGATTCGTTGGAGAGATGGAAGGAGCGTACGGAGATACATAACCGTGAGTTGGCCAAGATGCGCAAGTTTATCACGAATCTGATGAATAGTAATGACTCCGTGCAAGCGAAGTACATCGCTCAGCGTGCCGACAGTTTCCATCTGGTGTACAAGACCTTCACCCGTCAGATGGCTAAGAACCTTCAGGGAACTGTGCTAGGCGACTTCCTGGAGCAGATGTATCCTCTGACCTATAAGCGGAAGTATCCTGACGGTCGTACCGTACTGATGAATGCCGATACGAACGAAGAGATTGAAGAAGTGAAGAGCGAATAGCGAAGAATGAAGCGTAAAGAATGAAAAAGCTGCTACCGCATAAATATTATCCTTGGCTACTGACAGGTCTGTTTGGCTTGGCGGTGTTCCTCTTCTGGAAACTCCGCTACCCCTTTGTGCTGACCTATCAGGAGCAGTTGCAACTGTTCCTCTTCGACGGCGACTACTTCTGTGACAGGATGGCTGAGCCAGGCGGGTTCGCCAGATATGTGGCGGAGTTCCTGGTGCAGTTCTATAATGGTGTTGCCATCGGAGCGGCTATCATCGCCCTGCTCTATATGCTGGTGCAGCGCCTTACCTGGCGACTGATGTCCACAGCAGATTCTCCATTATCCATTGTCCATTATCCATTATCTTTCATCCCTGTCGTGATGCTGTGGTATGCCATGGGCGATGAGAGTGTGATGCTGACGTATGTCGTGTCACTGGCGATGGTCTTAGCGGTGGCGATAGGAGTGAGAAAGGTGTTGAGGGATAGCAGAGACGGTAGAGTCAGTAAGGTGATCAGGTGGGGAGGCGTCATACTTTTTATCCCTGTGCTTTACTGGCTGACAGGGCCGATGGTGGTGCTGGTGGCGCTGTTGATGCTGCCTTGGACGCTGGCGGTAGCTGCCGTTGTCTATACGCTGGCCCTGATACTGCTGAGTGCACACTTCCTTCCCTTCCCCATGATGAGAGTTGTACTGGGCATCAGCTACTATCGCATCCCTGTGACGATACCCTACATACTGATGGCGATCCCGCTGGTGATCCTGTTGCTGACGTGGATCAGCAGGAAGTTCCCTAAGGTTTCTGAGAAAAACAAGCCATGGGTGTTGGCGGGAGAGTTGCTCGTAGTGGCGATTGCCGGTATGCTGATCGTGCCGAGGGGCTTCGATGCGAAGAAATACGAGCTCATCGAATACGACTATCTGGTGCGCATCCAAGACTGGAACGGCATCATCGCCAAGGCGGAGAAGAAGATGCCTGACCTGCCGATGAGTGTCTGCGCCACCAATCTCGCCTTAGCGATGACGAACCAGTTAGGCGATCGCGCCTTCGACTTCTATCAGCATGGCTCAGAGGGACTGCTACCTAAATTCGAGCGTAACTTCGCCACCACACAACTGACAGGCGAGGTCTATTTCTGGCTCGGACTGGTGAACACCGCCCAGCGCTTCGCTTTCGAGGCGATGGAGGCGATACCTAATTATAATAAGAGTGCCCGAGTGGTGAAGCGTCTGGCAGAGACAAACCTCATCAACGGCCAGTACAAGGTGGCAGAGAAATACCTGCGGATGCTGGAGAAGACCATCTTCTATCGTCCCTGGGCCCAACGGACCATCGCGATGCTTGGCAACGAAAAGGCCATCGACGCCCATCCGCTCTACGGTACCTTGCGCCAGTATCGTCTGCAGGAGGACTTCCTCTTCAGCGACCGCGAGCTCGATAAGATCTGCGGACGACTGTTCCTTCACAATACGCAGAACCAGATGGCAGCACAGTATCTGCTGATGATGCCCCTGATGGACAGGGATATCCCCCTCTTCATGCAGTATGTCCAGGTGGTGCAGACGCGCCAGCCATACAATCCCCGTGCTGTGCAGGAGGGCATCGCCTTTGCCTTCATGCAACAGCGACAGCAGCCTCCCAAGGGTGTTGTCAGTCAGTATGTGTTGCAGCAGATGAATGAGTTCGGGCAGGCTTACGGCAACAACAAAAGTGCTGCTGGGCTGAACCGCTTCAGGAACACAGTGTGGTATTACTTAACGGTAGGGGAATGATGAAGCAAGTATATTATATAATAGGTGTAATCACGATGCTGATGGTGCTGGGATGCACCAGGCAGGTGGAGAATGCGACAGTTGTCAACGAACTGCCGAAGATCTATCCTGACTATATCGGCGTGACGATACCAGCAGAGATAGCACCCCTGAACTTCAATGTCGTGACTGACGACATCGATGTGGTGGATGTCGTGGTGAGAGGCAGCAAGGGTGGAGAACTGCATGTGCAGGGCGATTTCGCTGATTTCGATATCAAAGACTGGCACGAACTGACAGCTCAGAACGCAGGTGGACAGCTGACTTTCACTGTCTGCACACTAAGCCAAGGCCAGTGGCGCCAATACAAGGACTTCACAATCAGCGTCAGTCCTTTTGCCCTCGATGAGTGGGGACTGACCTATCGCCGTATCGCCCCAGGCTACGAGGTGTTCAGCAAGATGGGCCTCTACCAGCGCGACCTCACCAACTTCGACGAGTTCGCCATCATCGAGAACACCCAAGTGCCAGGCATGTGCGTCAACTGCCACAGTGCCCACCAGACCAATCCGCAGAAGTTCGTATTCCATGTTCGTGGCGATCATGGGGCTACCATGTTCCAGATCGACGGAAAGCGCGAGTGGCTGAAAGCCAGCAACGATCAGTTGGGAGGCTCGATGGTCTATCCCTACTGGCACCCCAGTGGGAAATACTGCGCCTTCTCGACCAATCAGACGCGCCAGGGATTCCACGTCGTCAGGGACGAGCGCATCGAGGTGTTCGACCTCTCGAGCGATGTCTTCGTCTACAATCCTGCGACGCATGAGATCCTGACAGACTCGCTGTTGCAGACCAAGGACTGGAGTGAGAACTCCCCTGTGTTCTCGCCTGACGGACGAACGCTCTATTACATGACCTGCAAGCAACAGGACTATCCTGCCCACTACAAAGACGAGAAGTACAATCTCTGCAAGATCGCCTTCGATCCGGAGACTGGCAAGTTCGGCCAAGAGGTGGACACCCTCTTCAACGCTGTGGCGATGGGCAAGAGTCTCACCTGGCCCCGTCCCTCATACGACGGCAAATATATCCTCTTCACCCTGATGGACTACGGCTATTTCTCCATCTGGCATAATGAGAGTCAGCAGTGGCTGCTGGATCTGGAGACAGGAGAAGCGCGAGAACTGGAAGAAATCAATAGCAAGAAGGCCGACAGTTTCCATAACTGGAACACGAATTCGCACTGGATTGTCTTCACCAGTCGTCGCGACGATGGACTTTACAGCCGCCTCTATCTGGCCTCAGTAGACGATCAGGGCCATTGCTCGAAGCCGTTTATGCTGCCTCAGCGAAACCCCAAGGCGTACTATTCAGAGAGCATTTACTCCTTCAATGTGCCTGACTTCACGAAGTCGAAGGTAGACTTTGATGCCTACGAAGCAGGCATCGAGATTGCTTCCGATAAGCGCGTCGAAACCAAAATCGCCGAATTTGGTGAGTAAAATCGCCGAATTTGGTCACCAAAATCGGCGAATTTGGTCAGTAAGGAGGCATTACTTAAAAACGATACCCTCAAGCTTCATCGCCTTAACGACGTCATCCACGTCGAAAGGCACCTTACCTTTACCCAGTTCTGGGGCGTTGAACGACTTCAGGTTGTTGTCGTAGAACGTCGGATGGGCCTGGGGCAGACAGAAGGGTTTGTGGGCCTTGCCCTCCTTATCAATATAGCAGAAGTAAGGCTTTCCATAGAGTCCGTCGTCGCGCTTCGAGGCGAAGACGAACCAACGGCTGTTCGACGACCACGAGTGATAGGTGTCGCTCTTCTCACTGTTCACAATGGCAAGGGTGTCGATGGCGCCAGTCTCAAGATTCATCAGCTGGAGGTCAGCCTCTGGGTGCCAGATGGGGAAGGTGCCATAGTCGGCTACCGTGTAGAGCAGATAGCGGCCGTCAGGCGAGATGCGGGGATGACAGACGGAGTTTTTATGAGAGGCGAGAGATGAGGGATGAGAGGCATGAAGGGTATCAACCTCCGTGCCAATGGTGGCTGTAGCCTCATCGAAGGGGATGCGGACGAGGCGATACTGGAGATTCTTGATATCGCTGGGCAGGCTGACGCTGTCGGCCACACAGTAGTAAATGTAATTTCCATCAGGCGAGAAGGTGGGGAAAGTCTCGAACTTGGTGCTGTCACTCAGCAACGGGCTGCGGAGCATCGTATGTGTCGCGAGGTCAGCCACATAGACATCCGACTTCGAATCGAACACTTCGAGCCTCTTACTGGCCAGACTGTGGAAGCCTGGGATGATCAGATTGGTGGAGAAGGTGATATAACGCCCTGAGGGACTAAAGCCGAAATAGACACTGCCAGAGATCATATTGTCTGCTTTCAGGTTGAGTTTGCTCAGTCTGCCCTTCTGATTCAGGATGGCACCGCCACCAGGACCTCGGACATACATCATCGAGAGGTCTGGCGACTGATTGGCATAGGTGTGACAGTTCATGCAACGGTTATCCAGCTGCTCGTAGTGGCCCAGGGCGTTCACATCGAAGTTCTCGAGACAGCGCTGTTGGATCTGGATCTGGTTCCAGATCTCGTAGTCAGGCTCAATCAGACGATAGGTGAGATATGGGTCGATCCTGTCCTTAACCACCTGCCACTCGAACGACTTGTATTCAGTCCATTTCCCATCGATAAGGGCTGTAACGGTGACGCATAGTGTCTGACCTGCAGACTGTTGCATCAGCGCCTTCCAATCGTCGATATCGAACACAGCCTCGTTGCCTTTGGCATTCAGCGTCAGCTCGCCAACCCTCACCTCGATAGCCTCGCAACGCTCGTTGCGGATCAGGAAGTTCAGCGGAGCGATGTTCTCAGGGATGGTGACGTCGCAATAATCAGGATAGATAGGGGGCAGATCGCTGCTTTTCTGCACGTTTTCAGGGGTTGGCGTGCAGGAGAGTAAGAGGAAAGAGGAAAGAGAAAAGAGAATAGAGAATAGTTTAAGAGGCAGAAGTAATCTCCTTCCACTTTCCTCTTTCCACTTTCCACTATTAAGTATCTTGGTTATCATCTCCGTAAACTATAAACTGTAAACAATTAACCTCGCCTAAATCTCGGGGGCTTGAATCTTGTCGAAATAATACCAATAGGTATCCTTGAATCGCGGATTGCCTCGCTGGTTGTTGTATTCGATAAATCGTCGCATCACGTCCTGACGCTGGATATAGCGCTGCCACTCGTCTTGTGGGGCATTCGATCCTGCCAGCCAAATGCAGAGAGCCTCCTGATAGAGCCGCTTCAGACGAGGTTTGTTGGTATCCATGCAATAGCGATCATAGTCGCGCTTGAAGTTGTGGATGTCCTTCAGCAGCAGCGTTGAGCAGAGGATATAGTCGAGGGCGACGGTATTGTCGGCATTGGCATCGAGCAGCTGCATCATCAGGAAATGGGCATTATCGCTGATGGTGATGGTGTCACGATGATTCACATACGGCCTCTTCTGTGCAAGATAAGGGGGTATCTGCCCCTGAGCCAACTGTTGTTGGGTGGCCTCAGCCCAGCGGCGATGGACAAAGGTCTTACTGAGGATACGGAGGTATTTCTGAGCAGCAACGCTGTCGCCACTGACGATATTGCACTCTGCCAAACGCTTCATCATCCTCACATTACGGTTGTCAGGCGAGAAGACATTTGTCATCATAGCAGCCCGCTCCGTGAAGGTCATGTCACCCAAGGCCCAGTAGAGCTCGTTCATGTTGATGATTGTCAGACGAGGCGTCTCAGGACCAATCTTCTCAAACGTGCCCAGATAGTTTGGGATGAAGTCGAACAGGTGGTCAGGCAACTCTCCCCTTTGGGCATACACCAGATTGTAGAAGAACAGCATCTGCTGAGACCAGCCATCTGAGTTCCTGACGATATCGAGCATCTTGTCGTAATTGCCAAAGTGATACTCGTTATCGACGGCGAAGTTCTTCTCCAACACAAAGTCGGGAGCCTTCAGCCGCACATCCTTCGGTCTGCCAAAGATCAGGAACGACGGTAATAGCACTAACAGGAGACAAGCCCAGCGCAGCCTTCTGATTCGGATCGTAGAGACAGCCCACAAACAGAACAGCCATCCGATGACACTGATGGTGGACGAGAGCTTATAGATATTACTGAAATGGCAGACCGTCAAGAATGCCATCATTCCAAGTGCCAGTACAACGGCTAGCCAGCGATTGACATTCAGGTTCGCCAGCAACTTATACAGCAACAGTCCTGCCAAGGCGATGCAGAGCGTCAGAATCGTTGCCCCAGCATAGAGATAATAGTAGAACTGTGTCAGGAAATCGCCTATCAAGGCTGCCATTCCGCCTGGTGTATAGAAGTAGCCGGATATGTATTCCCACTCCAGGAGGAATATCTGATTCTGCTCGTGATAGAAGAAATGGTAGGGATACCAGAACTGGAAAAAGCAGAATACTGCTACAGTCACGACTGCGAAAAGGACTATCCTGGCTTTCATCATGGGTTCTTTAACGGGAAAGTCTTCTCGACAACACCACTGTAGGTATTGATGCTGATACGGACGGAGTCGGCTGGTATCTGCGAAGTGAGGATACTGGCATAGGAATTTGCCGAGTAATATTCAGGCACACCACCCTGGTCATGATACAGACGAAGACAGCAGGTCCTGGTGGCATCGGGGTTGGTGATGATCGTATCCTGTACGATACCCAGGCGTTGAAACACCTCCTCGTCTTCCTGAGAGGCAGTCTTCACGATAAGGTTCAGGTTCAGATACCTGCCATTCTTACCCATCCAGGCACTCTCGAACTTCACAGGATCCGTCTTCATCTCCGTCTCCAACTCTGCCAGAGGCACGACCTTCGGACATGGGACTTCAAGAACGGATATGGGTTCAGCCACGTACTGGCCATTCGCCTCGCGTACCTTATTATAATATAACATACAGCGATAGACGGTGTCAGGGCGAGTGATCCATTTGGCACTATAGGGTTGGGACAAAGGAAGGGTCTCGCCATCGTCAGTGGTGAGGGAAACGAGAGTCTTATCTGCGCCCACCACTGCCTCGATAAAGTCACCACGCAAGTAGGAGTATATGCCGTCGCCCTTGTCATAGCCATCCTGAGTGCAGGAAAGAAGTGAAAGATTAAGAGTGAAAAGTGAGAAGATAGCTACCGCCCAGAAAAGTACAGTTGTAGCAGCAGTTATCTGCCACTTCAGCACATTCTGGAATTTCTTGCTATCAATCTTCATCTTTATCCTTCACTATTCACTTTTACCTTTATTTCTCGCTGGGTTGGCATACATGGTGAGGATGCGCTCACGGAGATATGCCTCGTCCTTATTGTCGAGGTTGATCTTAGCAATCTGACCAGAGAGATACTGTTCGAAGCGCTGCTTGTCAGCCTCAGTATAGTGAGAGGCGTTGGCAGTGTCGCCATTCAGTTCGTCGAGGGCGATATAGTTACAGGGGAAGAGCTCGTAGCCCTGATGGATCTCGTGGTCCATCCGCTCTGCCACCGCCTTGTAATACTCCGTCTTTGGCAGGTCAGCGAGTTCGTCAAGCCATGTGTCGATAGGGGCTGCCGTACGATAGACCACACGTCCCTTATAGCCGAAAATGCCTGTCTTCATATTGTCGAGGTCGTCCTGGCGTGACTTCTTGAATCCTGGGTTATCGCGCTTCTGCTGGAACTCCTGGGCTTTCAAGTAGTCACAGGGATCATATTCGTAGCTGATAGTGAGAGGCACGATATTCAGTTCCTTCAGGTCGCCACCCATCGCCAGCATCTTCAGCACAGCCTCCTGAGTACGGTCGTCGGAGTCCTTCGCCCTACCCTCTCTCTGGGCCAACCAGATATTCTCCTTCTTCTGTGTCACAGCAAAGTGGATATAACGGCTCATGAGCTGCGAAGCAGCCAGCGTCTCACGGAGGGAGAGACCACGACGTACGGTGAACGCCTTGTTCATACGTACCAGCCGTTTGATCCAAGGATAGATAAGGAGATTGTCGCCAATGCCGATCTCAACGGTAGTGGGATAATGGTTCTCAACAAGCTTCAGGTCGAGGAAGGCCGAGTCGAGCACGATGTCACGATGGTTCGAGACGAACGTATATCGGGAGTCAGGCTTAGGATACCCACTTATCGTCTTATCGTCGAAACTACAACCATCGGTATGCTTGCGGATGATGTACTTCACGATGGGCTTCATAAAACGCTTCTGGAAGTCGAGCGGTGTCTTGACGCCCATGAAGGAAAGCCGTAGAAGTCCGTTACGGATGCCCTTTGGCAACCATGGGGCAAAGCCTTTCATCATCAGCGAGAACTGCCTGTCGTTCAGCAAGTCCTCGAACGCCTGTTTCATCTCCTCCGGCTCGTAAGGCCTTATCTCATCAAACTCATGAATATCGTACTTCATTGCGATAGCAAACTCTAAACTCTATACTCTCAATTCTTAACTAAAAGAGTTTTCTACGATGTCCGAGAGCACATCCTTCATCTCAAGTCCTGCGGCACGTACCTGCTGGGGGATGAAGCTGGTGGCAGTCATGCCAGGCGTGGTGTTCACCTCCAGCATAGAGATTTTGCCCTCAGGAGAGATGATATAGTCGATACGGATGATACCGTTACAATTCAGGATGTCGTAGATATGACTGGTGATCTTTGAGACGCGCTCTGCCAACTCTGGCGAGATACGGGCAGGAGTGATCTCCTTCACCTGACCATTATACTTGGCGTCGTAGTCGAAGAACTCATTGCTGGTCACCACCTCGGTGATGGGGAAGATGACGGTCTTCTCACGGGTCTTATAAATGCCCTGGGTGATCTCCGTTCCCTCGGGGAAACGCTCAACCATAATCTCAGGACTCTCCAGCATCGCCTTACGGATGGCAGGAGCCAGCTGGTCCTTGTTCTTTACCTTAGACACGCCAAACGAAGAGCCGTCGGCAGCGGGCTTCACGAAACAAGGCATGCCGATGCGTTCCTCCACCTCATCATCACTCACCAGCTCCTCATAGCCCTTGCGGATCAGGAGGGAGTCGGCCACACTGACACCATAGCTACGCAGATACTGGTTGAGCACGAACTTGTCGAAGGTCATAGCCTCAATCAGCACGCCACTGGTACTATAGGGAAGATCGATGAGGTCGAAGTATCCTTGCAGCAGTCCGTTCTCGCCAGGAGTGCCGTGGATGGTGATATAGGCGTAGTCGAACAACTTGGCCTT
>JAEEGL014674729.1_pt1 | contig 14773 bp, 12 predicted proteins | sample 9134231 | NCBI WGS metagenome assembly JAEEGL01 (sample SAMN16246548, study PRJNA631951) | gut metagenome | biome: gut microbiome; feature: rumen; material: fiber-attached | host: Bos | place: Iran: Karaj | collected 2018-10 | reverse complement strand
GCCGCTGCGCCCTTGAGCAGTTTATCGCCTTCAACATGACCTTCCACGTCATTTTCTGCTTCAGTCCATTAAGGTCAGCAAATATGATGCCGAAGCTGTTGGGAGCAGGTTCTTTTCCTGATGTAAGTCTGAATATTCTGTTATTCATGGCGTTACGGTTGTATGTGCCTGTGAGAAGGGCAATGGAGCTCATTATTTCGAGCTTTTTAAGAAGCTGATAATTGGCTATCTCAGACGCGATGAAGTAAGTTGAAAGCTCAAGGGTATCTTTGATACATGAAGTGTTTGAGGTATCAAAATTTACTGCCCATATGTAACCGAGAGTCTCGTTATTATGCTTTAAAGGGAACAGAACAACACTGTTGACATCTGCACTTATAAGAGAATCGTGCCATATAGGATTTCTCTCTTTTAGTACCTGCATATCCTTCTGACTCTGAACGATAAGGCACGAGCTGCCTGCAATAGTCTTTTTCCATGACTCAACGATGGGGAAGAAGTCATTGTCAAGGTAATACTCCATATTCTTTGTCCTTGTGGTGTCGTAAATAGCTTCTGACAGGACAGAACAGGTCCTTTCCTTGAAGTCGGCAAGAAGGATACAGCACTGATCCGCACCGCATAACTCACGGATATCGCAGATTATCTCGTCCATAGTTTTGCGGAAATTATCTGTGCTTCTCAGCTTGATACAGGTCTTGATAACTGCGGAAGCTGTTTCGGCAGAGGTATTTGCCATCATATCGGCGTTTCCCTGTTTAGTAAGCTCCTGCGAGTATGTACAGTATTCGATGCCCGGAGTATCAGACTGAAGGGGCATCATTACCATATGTATCCAGAAATCATATCTTTCGGGGTGGATATATGTATGCATTATCTTTTTGTCTATAGCACAGCTGCAGCATGAAGCCTCAAAATTAAGGTCCTTTGGTATATACTTTTCATAAAGGCTGTTGGGAATGAATTTATTGGAAAGCATAGAAGATGCCGAAAGATGCTCGGGGTCTTCGATAGATGAGATATAAGCCTTATTTCCCGTGACTATCCTTATATCACCGTAACCGCCGTCAGGAAGTTTTTCCACAGAAAGTATACAAGTCATATTTTCGAATTTTTCAACATATTCCTGAAAGTCCATAGTAACTCCTTCCTTAAACATTTTAAGATAAAGAAATACCTTTTCTATGTAACATTATATCATAATTTATATGATGTGTCCAGTTAATTTTATGTGAATACACTAAAAATCCGATGATAATTAATTGAACAGTAAATTATTTTTGAAAATAATAATACATTTATATTTAAAAATGACAACAAAAAATCATACAAAAAATGATTATAAAACTATTTTTTATTAGGGTTTAACGAGAATAGTATTATTTCATATTTGACTTTTTGTGAGTGCCCTTGTACCAAATGCACAATGAAAAGTTACAAAATTCGTCAGAATTACGATTGAAGGATTTTATTGATTATGGTATAATTTAAATAACTTATTACGGAATGTCAAATTTAAAGAAAGGGGGGGATTATATGCCAGTGCCGCTTATAGTAACGATAGTTCTGCTTGTTATCCTGCTTTCATGTGTGATGTTTTTTGTCCATCAGAAAAAGCAGAAGGCTGACGAAGCTTACTACGGTGAGCAAATGAGAAGAAATCAGGAGCGTCAGAAGCAGGCAGAAGAAGCTGAGCGCCAGAAACGCATGATGCAGAGAGAACGCGCAAATAAAAACTGATATCAAAAAAAGACCGCCATTTGACGGTCTTTTACTTTTTTTTGCATACAACGGTAACATTCATAACTCCTGATGAAGTTTCTGCGAAGATATCTCCGTTCATTCCGTTCATAAGACGGCGGCAGATATACAGTCCAAGACCGCTGCCCTGATGAGAGCCTGTATTCGAGCCTCTCCAGAAGCTGTCGAAAATATGCGGCAATTCGGCTTCGGGGAGTGTACAGCCGCTGTTTGAAACGGTAATGAGTTTGCAGTCTTCCTCGTCTGAAAAGCTTAGGGAGATAGTTCTGCCGTCGCCGTATTTTATGGCGTTTTCGATTATATTCTGCAATACCTCTTCCAGTCTGTCGCTGTCGCCTGAGAGCATACAGTCGTCAAATCGGTCTATACTGAAATCAGTACCGATAACGGCAAGCTTATCGGTGTAATAGTCGGATATTTTGCCTATGACCTGAGACATATAAAATTCAGAGTTATTAACATCAAAATTCATGAAATCGCTGTTGAGATTGCCTATCATTTCGTTTACGAGTTTTTCTATCTCATCGGCTCTTATGCCGATATTCTGTGCAGCTTCATTCTGTTTTTCGGCAGATGGATAGAGTTCTTTAGCCAGTGCCTTTGAGTAAAGCTTTATGGCAGAAAGGGGAGTTTTTATATCGTGGGAAAGCGAGAGCAGGAAGGTCTTTTCCTTTCTTGCACGTTCGATATCGTTGCTTCGTGACTGTTCAAGCTTTTGTCTGAGCATATCAAGTCCCCAGACAAATTTGCCGAAATGGCGGCTTTTGTTCTCTTTCAGCGGAGCAGTGAGCGTACCCTTTGCAAGCTCCTGCGGAAGAGTGTTAATTCTTGCGAAGGGCTTTATGATACTGCGGCGGATGTATAACAGCAATAACAAAAGGAACAGCGAAAAACCTGCCATAAACAGATTTACAGCTATTTTGACCGAGCTTTTTCTGTTTTCTTTCAAGTCGCCGTATTCTATCCTGTATAGCCTGCCGTTTATCTCACGCAGTACGTATTCATTTTCTGATGTGTAGAAATCACTGCTGCCATTGTATTCGTAAATGCCGAGGATATTGTCATAGTCATCAGCACTTACGCTTTCGCCGTGGGATAATTCCGTTTCGATGCGGTTTATCTCCACTTTATACAGCGGTGAAGATGAGTTATCTTTTTTTAGCATGACCACATTCACGGCAATAAATATTACAGTTATCAATGCAATAACAGCTGCTATAAGCTTGTCAAAGCTTTTCATATCAGCCCTCCCAGCGGTAGCCCTTGCCCCAGACAGTAAGTATTCTTTCGGGAGTTTTCGGGTCTTTTTCTATCTTCTGTCTGAGCCATTTAATGTGTACAGTAAGGGTCTGCGGTTCGGATTCGCTGTCAGAACCCCATATCCTGCCGAAAATGAAGTCCTTGGTAAGGGTCTGCCCCTTGTTTGCAATAAGGAGATGCAGCAGCTCGAATTCCTTTGCTGTAAGATTAAGGGGCGAGCCGTTTTTCACAGCGGTATTGTCCGCAAGATTAAGAGTGATATCGCCGTCAGAGATGATATCCATAGCAAGTCTGCGGCGGAAAATGCCTTTTATCTTTGCAATGAGGATATCTATATCGTATGGTTTTTCGATGTAATCATCAGCGCCCAGGAGTATACCGTTGAGTTTGTCCTCCTTGTCGGTCCTTGCAGTTAGTATGATAATGGGAGTATTATCCTTTTCGCGTATCTTTTTGCAGACGGAAAAACCGTCCAGCTCAGGAAAGTTTATATCAAGCAGGACAAGCCTTGCCCCGTATTTTTCAAACAGGGACAAGGCTTTTTCGGCTGATGGTGCAGTGCTTACAGTATATTTTTCTGCGCGGAGGAAATCGCAGAGGAGTCCGCAAAGCTCCTCGTTATCCTCCACAATAAGTATATCTATCATTTTACCAACCCATTTCCAGAAGCCAGTTATTAAGCTCTCTTTCGCGGTCACGGAGTGAACGCTCTCTGTTAATATTATACTCGCCCTTGATGTTTCCGTCAACTATGAAAAGGACTCTTGTGCATTTTGCAGCTACCTTAGCGTCATGGGTAACAAGCATTACAGTAGTGCCGCCCTCGTTGAGCTTAGTGAGCTCGTTCATGACCTCGTCTGAGGAAGTGCGGTTGAGAGCGCCTGTAGGCTCATCAGCAAAAATCATATCCGGGTCATTTATCATGCTGCGGCAGATGCAGGCTCTCTGAAGCTGTCCGCCAGATACCTCGTTGATATCGTTTTCGGCTATATCGCTAATGCCAAGCTTGTGCATAAGCTCCTGACCTTTCTTCATTATCTCCTTGCGTGAGGACTTTTTCTTTTCGGATTTTACGGCAGGAAGAATGATATTATCAAGGATAGAAAGATTTTTCATCATGTACATCTGCTGAAAGATAAATCCCATATCATCAAGGCGCATTTTTGCAAGGTCGTTTTCCTTCATATCCTGAAGGCTTTTTCCGCAGAAATTAACGTTGCCTGCGGTCATCTTATCCATGCCCGAAACTGCGTAGAGCAGAGTGGATTTTCCCGAACCCGAAGGACCCATAACAGCTACCATTTCCCCCTTGTCAATGTGGAAGCTGACGTTTCTCAGGACATTGTTCTGTCTTTTGTTTACGATATATGTTTTGCACAGGTCTTTGACCTCAAGAATTGTATTCATGATAATTCTCCTTTATTCGATGTCGGAAGTGTCCGAAGCCTTTATGGTTTTCATGTATGAAGCGGTGAGAAAAGCACCGATGATAGTTGCGGCAATAATGATTATCGGGTAGATAACACATACCTCCAGCGGCTTTATATTGTAGTCAACGCCGTTAAGTGCGCCCATTATGCCGAATACAGGGTCTATGCACAGCTTTGTCACAGGCAGGCAGAGCAGTATAGCCAGTAAGGAAGCAGTCAAGGCAGATATAACAAATCTGAGCGTATGCTGTCTGACTAAAGAGCCTGACTTAAATCCCATAGCCTTCATGAGAGCTATCTCGGATTTTTCCTTTGAGATGAATGAGCGCTCCATAAGAACGGATATCATTATTATGATGATGACTGTAATGAGAAGCACAAGTAATTTTACGCTGTTGATGCTGTTTTTGACACCAGCGCCTATGCACGCCATTACAAAGCCGTCTGTGTCGTCAACGTACTTTGTGCCGTAGATATCCTTTATCTTTTCTATGCGGCTTGCGATCTCCTTTTCGTCAGGAGAGTCGTCAAAATCTATCTGAATCCCCAAAACCTGATTTATCATTTCATCAGGAAGCTCAAGGCTTTCGTGAAATCTTCCTGTTTCCCCCAATTGTATAATGCTCTGGAAAAGAGCGGAAATAATATATTCATCTGTTTTGCCGTTGACGGTTATATTTATCTTATCGCCTATTTTTGCGCCTATCTTTTCCGCAACAGAATAGGTGAGCGCTATCTCATTGCTGTACTTAGGTGCATAGCCCTCTGAATAGGTATAATCGGATGCCTTTGTCTCCTTGCAGTACATGAACAGAGGCGAAGCCTTTTTCCCCTTGAATTCTATTGTAGGAGCAATGATACACTCTGAATGTACCTTGCAGGGCATACCGTTATCAGCAAGCTTCTGCTCTATATCTGCGCATACTTCCTTGTAGCTTTTTTCGCCTTTTATGATGTCCATCAGCATTTCTGTATCCGTGATATAGGCATCGCTTTCTACTGAGCACATCAGCGGAAGGAGCTTTTTACTTGCAAGAGTGTTTGCTGTGTTTGCAAGGCTCATAATGAGAAGCAGACAAACCGTGAAAATTACTGTCATGATACCGAACTGCTTAGGACTGCTGAAAACATCGTTGAGTGCGAGAAATCCTGTTGTACCGAGCTTGCTCTTTCCAAGACTGAGAACACCGCGCTTTTTAAATCTTTCGCCTGTCTGACCGCTTCTTACAGCGTCAATAGGTGAGAGCTTCTTTATCTTTCGTGTACATCTCCAGCAGAATGCCATTATTATAAGAACTACCGCGATACTGCAAAGTATTCCTATCATAACAGAGCTGTCACTGGTCAGGACTACGTTTTCGCTGACGCTTTTGAGCATCATATCGCTGAACGGAATGCTTGCGGCAAATCCCACAGCCGCGCCTATAATGGCTATGCCCAGATACTTGACGAGATAGAGTCCTCTTACGGAGCTGTTTTTAAGTCCGAGAGCCTTCATGACACCTATCTCTCGGAATTCCTCATTGATAGTAAAGCTTATGGTAAAGCTAAGAACAACGAATGACACAAGAATAAGGCATACGCTGACTATAAGAAGAAGTCCTGCAATGAGAGTGTTCATGATGTATGATGTCTTTACAAGGGATATACCCTTATTGAATGCTGTATTCGGAATGTCCGAAAGATCGGATTCAAGTGCTTTTGGGTCATTGCCGTTTATGTAGAATACAGAGGCTACTGAGCTTTCGCGTACCTTTTCATCTTCCAAGAAAGCTTCATAATCGGCATTGTTCATTATGACACGCGGATTTCCCATCATATCAGAGCCGAGAAAAGCGTCCTTGCCTATGCCTGCACATTTCAGCGTAAGCTCTTTATCTCCGATCTTTACCTGAAATTCATCGCCTGTTTCCAGATCTGCCTTTTGAACGAGAGTGCCCGTTAAATATGCCCAGCCGGGTTCTACGCTTTTTATTATTTCGTTATCCCTGTTGAAGTAGTTGATCTGAGCATTGTCAATGGAAAGGGCAAGACCGGCATTCGGAAATTCCGCAAGCTTTTTGCCGTTTCTGGTAATGTCTTTATCGTTGACTACCAGCTGATCTTCACGGCGGAAGTCCTTGACGTTGGATTTCTTTGAGAGCATATCGCTTATCTCGTCAGAGTCACCATTTAAGTTTATGATGAAGTGATCGCTCATGTTTGCTTTCTCAAAGTAATTGTCAAGACCGCTCATGACCGTGATGATGTTGTTTACACTGCTTGATGCGAACATAGTCGCAAGTATGACGAACAGCAGCAGTATGATGTTCATGGTCTTTTTTCGTTTAAGGTCTTTCTTTAGTATTCTTAGATACATGATCTATCCCTCGCTTTCTGTGATTATATATTAGCATGGGAATTATTAAATAATCCTTAAATTGTTTCGGAGTATAGTATATCGTGAAAAAACGGATTTGTCAAGGCATAAAAAAGCCGCTCCTTGTTACGGGAGCGGCTGAGCGTTTATAGTATTATGTGATGCTGTCAGCAGATGAGGACTCGGTTGGAGTATCTTCTTTGTGGTTTTGTGAGATATAGTCCTTTAACTGCTGAACTAAAGTATTATCATAGCAGACGCAGGCAAGCTGTCCGCTAATTGAGTTTTCAGGGGCGGCATTTAAAGCTGTCTCTGTATATCCGGCGAAGGTATCGTTTTCTTCTGCTTCAAGTGAGAACTTTTTATGATAGTTATAAGTATCACACTCGAAAACAGCATATACAGGAGCTGTGATCGTATCGTGAGGTAATTCAGCAGCTGTGTGATCCCATTGATACTGATTAAGGAATTCTGATATATACTCTTTTTCTTCGGTTGAAAGTGTAACAGGTCCGTCACCGAGATCAACGGTCCAGTTTTCAGAGAGGAAACCATAGTCAGGAGTTACAGGGTAATCATCGCCGATTATTTCATTGATCTTTTCCTTACAGAGCTTATAATCCACAACATACATTTTCCTGTTAACCATCATATCTGTTTCGCCGACAGCCTTATAATTTACAAGATGTGATTTTTCTTGTGGATCATCGGAGTCTGTATCAGGATCGGTATAGTCGTTTTCAAGCTCGATATCAAATGTGATATATGTCAGGCGGTTGGTATCTCTGTCGAGGAATATCCATTCAAATACGCCGTCCGAAACATTCATGAAATTGATCTTTTCATTTGTATATAGCCAATACAGCTTGTCTGACTGATAACCTGAGTCGTCAGTCTCTTCCCAGTCGAGTGTATTGAAGAAGTTGGAAAGCTGCTGACGTTTATCCTTAGGGATAATGTTTTCATCTGATGTATTAATCTTGTAAAGCTCTTTTGCGTCATTCTCTTGTTCAACCCATTGGATAACTTCTGTATCGGGATCGAAAACTGCGACTTTGCCATCGTGGTAATTAGGGTCAACAGTTATCATAGTGTCGCCGCCGCGCGGAATAAAGAAATCGTGAGAAGCAAGGTCAAACGGACAGTTTCCTTCTACTACAGGTATTACAAGTTCTTCTGTAGTTTCTTCGATGATCTCTTCGTCCTCTGAGTTTAGTATCTCGGTTATAGCTTTCTTGAACTGGTCAAAGTCCATTTTCCAGCCCTTAGTCACAGCAGTTTCGGGAAGCATTTTTATGCCGCCTTCCACTTCTTCATAATTGAATGATAAATATTCGATAACACCAATATCTGCCAATTTGGAGAAAGCGAGCATTCTTACCTCATCTGAGTCCTTGTAAATGAAATACGGAGAGTCAGGATGCGGTGCATTATCCATCATGTTTATCATTTCAAACACTTCAGTATCCTCATTCTCGGTATCATCATGAGGCGGCATAGCAGACGGATCAAAGACTTTGTTTTTGCCTGTTTCCTCATTGGTAATGGTAAATTTATCATTTTGCAGAGTAATAGTTACGTGTTTGTTGCTTTCATAATCGTAATTATTGAAAAGCTCTGCAAGCTTTTCTCGCTTAGTCTGTGATATCTCGATAGTATCGGGAAGCGTTATTGTGTCAAGCATATTATAGTCGGGTTCTTCTGAATAATTGCTGTAATCGCAAAGCTGATAATCAAGCTTTGCAAAGTCACCGAACGGTGCGACACCGACTTCAGCTTCAGGAGTTGATGCAAGAGAGATATCCTTTGTGTTTCTGAAGTGTCTGAACGCATATGTACCGCCTGTTATACCGCCGACAACTACCGCAAAAGCAGCGGCTATGCTGAGTATCTTCTGCCATTTCGGGCGCTTGTAGACTTCAACACCGCTGACGGACTGTTCATCGGTATAGGAAGTGCCATTTGATCTATTGCTGAATTTCCTTTCGCTCATACTGTATATTTTCTCCTTTTGTTTTTTGTCACGGGGAGGAAATTCTTCAGTGAGTCGGTTTGTAATGCTCTCTCCTGCATTTTCGAGAACATCAAGCTCATTTTTTTCTTTCATGACTTCACCTTCCTTCATAAATATCCGCAAGCAGACTGCGCAGCTTTTTTATGGCGCGGCTGAGCCGCTGTCTCACTGCGTCTGCTTTCATTTCGACTGAATCTGCTATTTCGGAAGAACTCTTGCCGTAATAGTATTTTTCCATAATTATAGTCGAATCGGGTTCGCCGAGGGACTTTACAGCATCAAGGACCGCGTGTGCTGTTTCAGCCTTTTCAGCTTCTTCATCAACTCTTTCAGATGACGAGATCTGTATCATCTCATCTCCGTCAAGAGAAACAGTATCTGCGTGTCCTGCATTTAGTCTGCGGAACTTATCAATTGACCTTCTTCTTGCAACAGACGCTACAAATCCCTTGATATCGCCGCTGTAGCCGCTGTTTGGGTCGTACTTCATAAAAATATCCGAAAAAGCGTCACTGACACATTCGTCGATATCCTCCATTGAAGCGGAGCTTCTCAGACGGTTGAAAATTATGGTGAAAACATAGTTGTAGTATTCATCAAAGATAATTCTGTGTGCTTTGTCAGGATTATTTTTAAGAAGTGTTCTGAGTTTTTCGTCGGTCATCTGATCCCTCCCCGCGTGTAGGTCTTTAAGCTTTTCAAATGCATTTGTCACGCTCTGTAATATCTACTCGCAGATGATAAGTGCAGTGTGACAGCTAATGGAAAAAATATTTCAGATAATAGTTTAGCATAAATGAGTGGAAATAGCAAGCTGTTGAAATATAGGGGTATATGCACAGCTCAATAACATAGTGTGCAAAAAATGTAAAGTCGTGTGACAGGTCGTATAACATAGGTTCATATTGATGTATTCAAGTTGATTTTTTGCAGATTTTACGCGGAAATTATTGCCTTGACAGCACGATTGTGATATAATAAAATCAGTAACAATATAGGTTACAGGAGGATATTAAAATGCAGATAGGTTTTATTGGAGCAGGCAAGGTCGGCTTTTCACTGGGCAGATATTTTGCCGAAAACGGACTGACTGTTTCCGGCTATTACAGCCGTGATATACAGTCAAGGACAGAAGCTGCTAAGTTTACGGGAAGTGCTGTTTATGATGAGCTTTCCGAGCTTCTGGAGAACAGTGACACAGTATTCATAACAGTTCCCGACAATAGTATAAGGGAAGTGTATGAGCAGATACGTGATATCGGTATCGCAGGCAAGCAGATATGCCACTGCAGCGGAGCGATGTCGGCTCTTGAAGCATTTCCCGATATAGCGAGATATGGCGCAAGCGGCTGTTCTATACATCCGCTGTTCCCTGTGAGCAGCAAGTATGACTCGTTCAGAGAGCTGCGCAACGCGTTTTTCTGTATCGAGGGCAGCGAAGCTCACGTAATGCAGTGGAAGAAGATATTTGAAGAGATAGGTAATCCTGTGAGAGTCATCTCAGGGAACAATAAATGCGAGTATCATGCAGCCTGTGTCGTTTCGAGCAATCTTGTGTGCGCACTTGCGGAGGAGAGCATCGAGCTTTTTAAAAAATGCGGTTTCACCGAGGACGAGGCAGTAAAGGCGCTTCAGCCGCTTGTAATGAGCAATATCAGACATATTTTCAAGGTAGGACCTGTTGAAGCTCTTACAGGACCTGTTGAGCGCAATGATGTGTCAACGGTACAGAAGCATATCGAGTGCATGAACAAGGAGAACGACAGAGCCATGTACAGAGCGGTCTCCCGTAAGCTTGTCGAGGTAGCACAGAAGAAGCACCCCGACAGCGATTACACAAGAATGAAGAAGATATTGCTGTAAAGAATAGTTATATAAAGCGAAAGGCACTCCCGAAAGGAAGTGCCTTTTTATCATTTCAGTTCGCCGTGTTTTTCGTAATCGGCTACTCTTATTATCTCATTCTTATCGTCTACGAATACTACTTTCGGGCGGTGAGTCTTTATTTCATCGGGTGTCATAGCCGCGTATGACATGATTATTACAGGGTCACCTTTCTGTCCTGCACGGGCAGCTGCACCGTTGAGACAAATAACGCCGCTTCCGCGCTCTCCTGCGATAACATAGGTCTCGATGCGGCTTCCGCTGTTTACATTCACAACATGAACGTGTTCGTATTCATAAAGTCCCGAAGCTTCCATAAGCTCCTCGTCGATAGTGATACTGCCCACGTAATTAAGCTCAGCCTGAGTAATCACAGCGCGGTGTATCTTGCTTTTGAGCATTGATATTTCCATTGCCGCCTCCTTATACGTCTTCTGTGAAGAAGTTGTCGATAAGGCGTGTCTTGCCGATATAAACAGCCATTGCGCAGAGTGCAGGGCGGTCAAGTGAAGCTATCTGCTGCATAGTAGCGCAGTCAACTATCTTGACGTAGTCGATGCGTGCAAGAGGTTCAGCTTCGATGTGCTTTTTCATTGCATCTATAATAACGGAGCAGTCCTTTTCGCCATTCTTTACCATATCCTTGCCGAGGAAGATCGCCTGTGAGAGAACAAGAGCGGCTTTTCTCTCCGCGTCATTGAGGTATGTATTTCTTGAGCTTTTTGCAAGTCCGTCAGCTTCGCGGACGATAGGACAGCCGATTATCTCGATATCCATGTTGAGGTCATCGACCATATGACGGATAACAGCAAGCTGCTGAGCGTCCTTTTTGCCGAAGTAAGCGCGGTCAGGCTTTACGATATTGAAAAGCTTTGATACGACTGTACATACACCTCTGAAGTGTACAGGGCGGCTGAGACCGCAAAGCTCCTGTGTGAGAACGGTCATATCAACGAAAGATGAAAAGCCGTCGTGGTACATTTCCTCAGGCTCGGGATTGAAGATAAGGTCGCCGCCATGAGCTTCCACAAGCTTTGCATCGTGGTCGATATCACGGGGATAGCTTTCGAGGTCCTCTGTAGGGCCGAACTGCATCGGATTTACGAAATCCGATACAACAGTCCTGTCGTTGTCTCTGTGAGAAGCATCTATAAGACTTGCGTGCCCCTCATGGAGATAACCCATAGTCGGAACGAGACCAACTGTAAGTCCCTGTGCTCTCCATTCCTTTACCTGTGCGCGTACTTCATCTATAGTTTTTACTATTTTCATATCATTAACACTCCTTCATAAGCTCGTTGATAACATCATCGTCAATAGCGTAGGTATGCTCCTGAGCAGGGAAAGCACCTGCTTTTGTTTCGCTGATATAGTCCGAGATACCCTGACGCATGAGAGCGCCGACCTCTGCGAAACGCTTTACGAACTTAGGAGTATGGCCTGTTGTGAGTCCAAGCATATCCTGATAAACAAGTACCTGACCGTCACAGCCGTTTCCTGCACCTATACCGATAGTAGGGATAAACAGCTTTTTTGTGATGATATCTGCAAGCTTTGCAGGTATACCCTCAAGGACTACAGCACAAGCTCCTGCCTCCTGAATTTTCAGGGCATCGTCAATGAGCTTCTTAGCCTTATCAAGGCTCTTTCCCTGAACCTTAAATCCACCGAAAGCATTGACTGACTGTGGAGTAAGTCCGAGATGAGCAACAACAGGGATAGACGCATTTACGATAGCCTTTATCTGGTCGCAGACTTCCGCGCCGCCTTCAAGCTTTACCGCATTTGCACCGCCCTCTTTGATAAGTCTTCCTGCATTTACAACAGCTTCCTGAACGCTTACCTGATACGACATGAAAGGCATATCGGCAACAACGAAAGCATTTTCCGCACCTCTTGAAACAGCGGCGGTATGGTGTATCATATCCTCCATAGTAACAGGCAGAGTATTCTCATAGCCCAGCATTACCATGCCGAGAGAGTCACCGATGAGGATAGCGTTTACACCGCATTCGTCCATGATTTTTGCTGTTGTGTAGTCGTAGGCAGTAAGCATCGTGATCTTGTCACCTGATTGCTTCTGTCCGAGAAGGGTTGAAACAGTGTTCTTCATATTCAATTTTCTCCTTAGAAAGATGTTACCTTTCCGAGTCCTCGGATAAGATACGATTGTATTATAACACTGATATGTGAAGATTGTGTGAACGCGTAGTGATTTTCGGAAAAATCATACAGAAATACAAATGCCTCCCATAAGGGAGGCGCGAAATTGTATTATTTTACTGCTATCAGGACTGATCGGGGATAATGATAGCGCCGTTGAGACTGAGGTTGCGCAGGAATGTAAGTCTTGCCTTTTCTATATATTCGGGCTTTACCATGTAATAGAGGTAATGCTCCATAAGGTTGAATATATCGAAAGTCCTGCCCTCGATCTTGAACTGATTGAAGCCCATAGGAACATACTTGTTCCAGATATCATCGGGAGTTATGTGTGTGCTCAGTGATTTGATATCGAAAAGGCTTCTGTGCTCGCATTTGCACTCAAAAATAGCCTTAGCTTCGGGGTGTTCTGCGGCAAATTTATTTGAGTCAAAGGGAACATTAGGGTATTTTCTTACGTGATTTGCGTATGCTATCTGCTCTGTACCGATAGTCTGATAGTGGAGAGAACGGTTTGCGCAGGCAGGGTTACAGCAGGCATTTACAAGTATCTCGCACTTTTCCTTGTTTGGTATCTTTTCGAGAATATCGAACTTGTTATTGAGATCATAGTCGATGACAACAATATGATAGTCCTTACAGACCTCGGAATAGAGGGTTTCGGGATCGGTTATACGCTTGCAGGTAGAGCTTGTGAGCTTGAAGTTTGGATAGTTCTTTCTTATGTAATCCTCAAGGATTGGTGACATAACGATACATTCGTTAAGACCGTTGTCGGCGATGTGCATTACCATGTTGCAGAATTCGTCGCTGAGGTGTTTTTTCTCTATCATAGGATTAGTGAATGTAAAGCGAAGCGGAATGCCCTTTTTATTGAAGTAGTTTGTAACACCCTTTACGAAATCTTTGTGGCACATACCGTGCATAACTCTTCCGCCGTTCCAGAGAGATGGCGGAAATACGCCATAGATAGAAGCTACCTCTACACCTTCGCGGAAAAATTCGGGACTGTTCTCCATCATTGTGAGGAAAACTGTATTGAACTTAAAGAGACGCGCAAAATCGGGCAGATGAAATCTTACTTTCACTGTATTACCTCCTTATTTCAGCCTGTGTCAAGGCATATGTATCAAGTAATTTAATTATATCACAGAATACTAAAAAAAGCAACAGGCGCGGCTAAATACAGCAAATAATGATATACCGCAAAAATTAAAAAGCGCCTCAGGAGAGAGAAAATCCTGCGGCGCTTTCTTTATTATTCCTTGTACGCTGTACCTTACCGTTAATACAGCATTCAAGAGTGAATGGGGATAGGGGATTGGATAGAAAACCTTCTGTCCTATGGGGAATCTATTAAAATAGAGAGGACAGATCTATGTAATCAGCGTAAATTATTCGCTGATCTCAGCATCTGTTGTTGTCTCTGTCTCAGCAGTCTCAGCAGCAGCTTCTGCAGCAGCCTTCTCTGCTTCGTGACGGAGGTGTGGAGGCATTGGAGGCTCCGGCTTCTCGCCGTCCTTAGGAGCTACAGGAGGAGCTGGCGGCTCTGGCTTTTCGCCATCCTCTGGAGCTACAGGAGGAGCTGGCGGCTCAGGCTTTTCGCCGTCTTCAAGCTCAGCAGGTGCAACTGGAGGAGCTGGTGGCTCAGGCTTCTCGCCGTCCTCAAGCTCAGCAGGAGCTACAGGAGGCTCAGGCTTCTCAGCCTCGTCCTTAGCAGGCTTTTCAAAGTCAACGTGAACCTTAACCTTCTCGATCTTGTCCCAGTTCTCCTTGAGAGCATCTGTGATAACATCATACTTGTTTACGTCGATGAGGTCCTTGATCTCGTTGAAGAAATCTGTAACGTCGAGGTCAACATGGTCAACAGGCTTGTCAACTGCTACTGGAGGAAGCTTAACT
>JAEEGL014106673.1_pt1 | contig 14774 bp, 7 predicted proteins | sample 9134231 | NCBI WGS metagenome assembly JAEEGL01 (sample SAMN16246548, study PRJNA631951) | gut metagenome | biome: gut microbiome; feature: rumen; material: fiber-attached | host: Bos | place: Iran: Karaj | collected 2018-10 | reverse complement strand
ACGTACACCTGGATGCGGCCTGCGCTGTCCTGCAGTTCCATGAAGGATGCGGCGCCCATGATACGGCGGCTCATGATGCGGCCGGCGATGCACACGTCCTGGAAATTGCCTTCTTCAGGCTTGAAGCCTTCTGCAATCTCCACGGTGGTGGTGTTTATAGGATACAGGGGTGCCGGATAGGGATTTATCCCAAGTTCACGAAGCTTTGCAAGTGATTCTCTTCTTCCGAGCTCCTGCTCATTGAGTTCATAGTATGCCATAAGTCTTTATTTAAACGCACAAAGATACTAAAAAACCGCATATTTTCCCACCCGTCCCAAAAACTTCACCGGGCGGCAAAAAAAGGATTGGAAAAAAGGTCAATTATTATTATAATTGTATGCTAAACCGATAATTAAAAGCACAAGATATGAAACGCTTTCATTTTCTGATGATTCTCGCCGCCACGTTTGCGGTGTTTTCCTGCACAAAACCGGAAACAAAGCCCGATGAAAACCCTGACAACTCATCCACTCCCGTTACTCCGGCCTCTTCCTTCGACAAGGCCAGCGAATGGTCTGTGATAGGCACAATAGGCGGAGACAGTTGGTCAAAGGACATAGCGATGAAGACCGACGGCTCCTGGCACGCAGCCTTCAACGTGACCGTCACGGCGTCGGACGAATTCAAGTTCCGTAAGAACAAGAACTGGGACGTGAATCTGGGCGCCTCTTCTGTAAAAGTAGGGGAAAAGGTGTCTCTCTCCCAGGGAGGAGACAATATCAAACTTCCGGCCGGCACCTATGACCTCTACATTGCGGAAACCAACCAGATAGGTTATTTCCTCACCGCCGGCAGCGCTTTCACTCACGGGGATGAAGCCAAGGTGGAGGAAGGCGGTGACCTCCTTGGAGATTACAGCGCCTCCCTCTCTCCCTCCGACAAAAAGTCCGGAATCACCTATCAGTTAAATGTTTACAGTTTTGCCGATTCAGACGGTGACGGCTGGGGAGACTTCCAGGGCATTATTGACCACCTGGATTACCTTGATGCAATAGGCGCCACGGCCCTGTGGCTGTCGCCGGTAAACGACTCCCAGTCCTACCACGCTTATGACATAAAGGATTACTTCGCCATCAATCCAAAGTATGGCGGAAAGGGAGCAACCGCAGCCCAGGCAGAGTCCAAACTCAAGGAACTCATCACCGAGGCCGGAAAGAAGAACATAGACATCTACATAGACTACGTCCTCAACCACTCCGGAGACCAGTGCGGCTGGTTCAAGAGCGCCCTTTCCGGGGATGAGAAGTACAAGGACTATTACGTCTTCTCAGATGATTATTCGGCCGATGTAGCCGCCGGAAAGGTGGATAACTTCGCCGGCCAGAAAGACGGACGTATGGGTGAATGGCACTCCGTGGCCATGGGTAACCCTGCCTACACCGGGTCCAAGAACCTCCACTTCAAACTGGATGTGACAAGCGCATCGGCTCCCAAACTCACCATAACGGAAACCTCCGATGCCGCCCAGTCAGACGGCGATTCCGGCTGGTACATCTTTGACAACAACGCCCACCAGATGAGGAAGACCTCTACGGATAAGGTGTACGAACTAACCCTCAAGGTGGACAACAACTGGGGCGTCCTTGTGAAGGACCACGCAACGGAGTGGGGAGACCACAAGTGGGGCGCGCCCGCATCCAATCCCAAGATTACCTTCGGCACTCCTATGACCCTTGTAAAAGGCAATGCCGCAAACGACATTATCTTCGGCGGCAGCGTAACATATTATTGGGGCAGTTTCTCAGGCTCGATGCCTGATCTCAACTACGGCCCCTGGCAGACCTGCGAGACATCGGCCGCCTTCAAGGACCTTGCGGCCAGCGCCGACAAATGGATCAACCTTGGCGTGAACGGCCTCCGCCTTGACGCCGTGATGTGGATCTACCAGTGCCACACGGACGCCAACGTGAAGTTCCTCAGTGAGTGGTACAACCACTGCAACGCCACCTACAAGGCCCGCGGCGGCAAGGGAGACTTCTATATGGTGGGTGAGGCATATGACTTCAATGCCGATGTTGTGGCACCCTACTACAAGGGCCTTCCTTCCCTGTTTGACTTTGCCTATTACGGCACCGTGAAGGACAGGGTGAACAGGGGTTCCGGCTCAGACCTTGCCTCTACCATCGCTTCCATCCAGAACAAGAACAAGAACGCTTACGGCCAGGCTCTCCACAGCCACAGGACCGGTTTTGAGGATGCCATCAAACTCTCCAACCACGACGAAAACCGCGTGGCGTCGGAAATCGGCAACCATCCCCAGAAGAAACGCGTCATTGCGGCCATCCTTCTCACCAACCCGGGCAAACCCTACATCTACCAGGGCGAGGAACTTGGCTACTGGGGCGTGAAATCCAGCGGAGACCAGAACGTCCGCCAGCCCATCAACTGGAAAAAGGACTGCGTAGTTCCCACCTCCTGGTGCAGTTTTGACAAGAGCGTGATTACGGCCGATACTTCCGTAGAGTCTCAGGCACAGGACAACCGCTCCCTGTTGCAGCTCTACCGCCACTTTGCCTATGCCCGCAACACCCACTCCGCCCTTGCGGAAGGTGAGATTGAGTCCACCTCCGCTGGCAATAACGCCGTTGCCGCGTGGTATATGAAATCGGCCTCAGAGAAGGTTCTGGTAATGCATAACCTCTCATCTTCTCCCGTCACCGTCACCCGTGACAGTGACAAGCTGGACAAGATCATAGTAGCCAACCAGAAAGTTGAGGTAAGCGGCAAGTCCGTCACCCTCCCCGCATATTCTTCAGTAGTATTCCAACAGTAACAACCACATATGAAAAAGATTATCATCGCACTTGCAGCGCTTGCACTTGCAGCCTGCGCACCCAAGGTCCAGTATCACCCCGAATGGACCTACGATTCAGTTGTCTATGAAATGAACATCCGCCAGTATTCCCCGGAGGGAACCTTTGCCGCAGCGGCAGCCCAGCTCCCCCGCCTGAAGGAACTTGGCGTGGACGTAGTATGGCTTATGCCTATGTTTGAGATTGGCACGGAAGGCCGTAAGGGCACCCTTGGCTCATACTATGCCATCTCCGACTACAAGAAGGTGAATCCCGAATTCGGCACTATGGAAGACTTTGAGGCCTTCCTTGCAAAGGCCCACGAACTTGGCCTGAAGGTAATCCTTGACTGGGTTGCCAACCAAACCGCTCCGGACCACATCTGGATGAGGGAGAAACCGGCCGATTTCTATGAGAGGGATGCCGAGGGCAACGCCATCTGGGAGTACGACTGGACAGATACCCGCAGCCTCAACTATGAGAACGAGGAAGTATGGTGGGCCCAGGACGACGCTATGCGTTTCGGGCTGGAGAAGGGCGTTGACGGCTTCCGCTGCGACGCAGCTGGCGAGGTTCCTGCAGAATTCTGGTACGGAATCCTCCCCAAGATGAACAAGGATTACCCCGACATCTATCTCCTCGCAGAGGCAGAGAGGGACAATCTGGCCGATCCCCTTGTCACCTTCGATGCAAACTATGCCTGGGAACTCCATCACCTGCTGAACTCCCTTGCAAAGGGCGCCAAGACCGTGGATGATCTCAAGGAGTATGTTGCCCGTGACGCCGCCCGCTTCCCCAAGGAGGCCTTCCGTCTCACTTTCACCTCAAACCACGACGAAAACTCCTGGAGCGGCACTGAGTTCGAGCGCGAGGGCGCTGCTGCTAATGCCTGCGCAGTGCTTTGCTTCACCCTTCCGGGCAGCCAGCCGCTCATTTATACCGGCCAGGAAATCGGCCTAAGCCGCCGTCTGGAATTCTTTGAGAAGGATCCTATCACGGACTGGAGCGCCAACGAGTACACCACCTTCTGGAAGACCCTCTGTGACCTCAAGCACAACAATCCTGCCCTGAAGGCCGGTGAGAAAGGCGGAGAAATTGTATGGTGGGACGCTCCCGAAGGCTGGGTTGCATTCCACAGGGAAGTGAAGGGTAATATGGTCATCGTCATTGCCAATTTCGGCGTTCCCGTGCCCGCGGAGGCTCCCGAGGCCAAGGCCGATGCCAACGACAACCGTCCTCAGGGAGACGTTGTTGCAGAGCCTTTCAAGAATCTTGAGGCCGCGCCTGTCACAATGACTCTCAACCTGAAGGGAGAGTACAAGGACGTGTTCACAGGAAACGTTATCAAGACTCCCTACGACATAACCCTTGCCCCCGGCGAGTACATCGTCCTCACCAAATAAAGGATGAGAAAGCAGTATGTCCTTTTTGCCGCGTTACTGATTATGGCCGCCTGTTCTGGTAGGATAGATTCCTCCTCCGTTCCGGAGGCCGGCCCCACGGAAATAACGCGCGTAGAGCCCCTGAGTTGGTGGACCGGTATGAAAACCGGTCTCCAACTTATGGTGCAGGGGCCTGGGATATCGGCCTTTGACGTAGCAGTGGCAGGCACGGGTCTCAAGGTTAAGGCCGTGCATAAGGCCGATAACCCCGATTTCCTGTTTGTGGACGTTGAGGTGTCTGAGAAGGCCCGTCCCGGCACCTATGACCTTGTTTTTACAAGGGAAGGGGAGAGTTTCAAATATCCGTACCTCATTCAGGAACGTCGCTCCGGAAGCGCCGCCCGTGAAAGTTTTTCAACGGCCGATATGATCTATCTCATTATGCCGGACCGTTTTGCCGAAGGGAAAGCCCCGGAAGGGGAATATGAAGACGGATCCGGCCATCCCTGGCAGGTTCCGTTTATGCTGGATAAGGTGGACAGGAAGGATCCCAACGCCCGCCACGGAGGCAATATCCAGGGAATGATTGACCATCTGGATTACGTCCGGGACCTTGGCGCTACGGCCATCTGGTGCACACCTCTCCTTATCAACAACCAGCCCCGCGGCAGTTACCACGGATACGCAATAACGGACTACTACCACATTGATCCCCGCTTTGGGGACAACGCCGGGTACAAAGCCTTTGTGGACACCTGCCATGCCCGCGGCCTCAAGGTGATAATGGACGTTGTCACCAACCACTGCGGCACCGGTCACTGGTGGATGGACAATCCTCCCTTTGACGACTGGTACCACGTGAATGAGCCATATATGCAGATGAACGCCCTGTTCTCCGTGTATATGGACCCTCACGTCGCAAAAGTGGACCGTGAGCGCCAGGAAAGCGGCTGGTTTGTGCCGTCAATGCCGGATATGAACCTGGACAACCCCTTTGTCCTTAAGTATTTCCAGCAGTGGGCGGTTTGGTGGATAGAGTATGCGGGCCTTGACGGACTCCGTGTAGATACCTATCCCTACAATGAACCGGAACCTATGTCCAAGTGGTGCAAGGCGGTTACGGACGAGTATCCCGGGATGAACATTGTGGGAGAATGCTGGGATTATTCCATCCCGCAGGTAGCATATTGGCAGAAGGACAATCCCAATAAGAACGGCTTCAATTCCAACCTTCCTTCCGTGATGGATTTCCCGCTGGAGCAGGCCATCCATACTGCGCTTATGGAGGATGAAGTGTTCTGGAACGAGGGTATGACAAGGATTTACACGGTACTGGCCCAGGACTTTGTGTACAAGGACCTGAGCCATATGCTCACTTTCTTTGCCAATCACGACCACCCCCGTACCGGAGACACATTCAAGGAGGATCCGGAGCGTATGAAACTTGCCCTGGCGCTCCTTGCAACGGTTCGCGGCATACCTCAACTCTACTACGGAGACGAGATGATGTTTCTGGAGAGGAAGGATAAGCCGGGCTCGGACGGAGCAAAGCGCATAGATTTCCCCGGAGGCTGGGAGGGTGACCCCTTTACGCTGTTCTCGGCGGCAGGTAGGGCATCGGCCCCGGAGATGTATGCCCACGCGGCGGAACTTCACGACTACACCCGGGCGCTTTTCCGCTGGAGACGCGGCTGCAAGGCCGTCCAGGAAGGGGAGACGCTCCATTTCCTTTCGCGCAAGAACGTGGGCCCCGTGAACATCACGGACAACACCTACTCATTCTTCCGTTACACGGAGGATGACGCCGTGTTTGTTTTCATCAACAATGCCCTGGAGCCCCGCACCCTTGACTGGGACCACTACAGTGAGTTTGTGAGCGGGCCCGTCACCGGAACGGAAGTTCTGAGCGGGGAATCCGTTACGCTTTGCAACGGCTTCAGCGTGGCTCCAAAATCGGCCCTTATTGTGGAATTTAACAGATAATAAATATGAGAAGATTAGTTTTCCCGATGGTGATAGCCCTTCTGGCCGCCTGCGGCCCCAAAACCGTTATGCCTAAAAGCGTTGAGGCTGTTACCAGCCCCGACGGCAACCTTGAAGCGCAGTTTCTCCTCTATGAGGACGGAACGCCCGCTTACACTCTGAATTATGATGGCAAGGCGGTGATTAAGCCTTCAAAACTTGGCTACAAACTTGTGGGCGGCACGGATCTTCTGAAAGGATTCACCCTTGAAGGTACCCTGTACAATACCATCGATGAGACCTGGGAGCCCGTATGGGGAGAGGAAAAGGAAATCCGCAACCACTGCAATGAGATGCTGGTTATCCTGAAAAGGGAAGACGGCGTAGCAATGAACGTAAGGTTCCGCCTCTACAACGACGGCCTTGGCTTCCGCTATGAGTTCCCGCAGGAGAATAAGCTCACTTATTTCAAGGTGGCCGATGAAATAACTCAGTTCGCCCTTACCGGAGACCACACCGCCTGGTGGATTGCCGGAGACTATGACACCCAGGAGTACAACTACACCCGCTCCAGGCTGTCGGAGATCAGGAAGTATAATGCGGAGGAGCGTCCTTACAACGCCTCCCAGACAGTTGCATCGGCAACCTCCGTCCAGACCGCCCTTCAGATGAAGACGGACGACGGCCTGTACGTCAACATCCACGAGGCCGAGGTTCTGGATTATCCCACAGCCAACCTTGACCTGGACGACAAAACCTTCACTTTCTCCACCCTCCTCACCCCGGACGCTGAGGGCGTGAAAGGCCGCCTGCAGGCACCCTGCCACAGCCCCTGGCGTACGGTGCAGGTGTGTGAGAAGGCTACGGATGTCCTGGCTTCACGCCTTATCCTCAACCTCAACGAGCCCTGTGCCATTGAGGACGTTTCCTGGATTCATCCCACAAAGTATATGGGCGTATGGTGGGAGATGATTACCGGCCGCACTCACTGGTCTTACACGGATGATTTCCCGTCAATCCAGCTGGGAGTGACAGATTACTCCAAGGCAAAGCCCCACGGCCGCCACGGCGCCAACAACGAGAATGTGCGTATGTACATAGACTTTGCCGCAGAAAACGGCTTTGACGGACTTCTCATCGAGGGCTGGAACGAAGGCTGGGAAGACTGGTTTGGTTGCCAGAAGGACTATGTGTTTGACTTTGTCACGCCTTATCCCGATTTTGACCTTCCGGCACTTAACGAGTACGCCCACAGCAAGGGAATACGTCTCATTATGCACCACGAGAGTTCTTCTTCCACGGTGAACTACGAGCGCCATATGGAGGCGGCATACAATCTTATGAACAAGTACGGCTATGACGCCGTGAAGAGCGGATATGTGGGCAACATAATCCCTTACGGAGAGCACCACTACAGCCAGCCTCTCATCAACCACTATCACTATGCCGTGGTTGAGGCCGCAAAGCACCACATTATGGTGAACGCCCACGAGGCCGTGCGTCCCACCGGTCTCTGCCGCACCTGGCCCAATATGATAGGGAACGAGAGCGCCATGGGCACGGAGTTCCGTATGGACATCAATCCCGGCCATACATCCATCCTCCCGTTCACGCGCCTTCAGGGCGGCCCTATGGACTATACGCCCGGCATTTTCGAGCAGGATATGTCCATCACTGCTCCGGGCCAGACCGGTAAGATGCGCCATACCATCGGCAATCAACTTGGCCTGTATGTAACCTTCTACAGCCCTCTCCAGATGGCCGCGGACCTTCCCCAGAACTACTCCCGCTTTATTGACGCCTTCCAGTTCATAAAGGACGTTGCGGTGGACTGGGACAGGAGCATCTACCTTATGGCAGAGCCAGGAGAGTACATTGTGACCGCCCGCCATCCCAATTACAAGACCCTGAATTCGGGCCGGTTGAAAGGCACTTCCGGGGCATATGAATTTGCCCATCCGGGCGGCGTTGAAAAGGACGTATGGTTTGTTGGCGGAATCACGGGAGAGAACGCCAAGGAGGTTGAAATTCCCCTTGAATTCCTGAAAAAGGGCGTTGTGTATGAAGCCACCCTTTATGCCGATGCTCCTGACGCAGATTATGAGACCAATCCCCAGGCTTATGAGATAAGCCGCCATCTCCTCTCCGCCGACAGCACCCTGAAGGTGTGGATGGCCCGTAGCGGCGGATTCGGTCTGAGCCTAAGAGAAAAATAATATGAAAAACTTGACAAAACATCTGGCCTTAATTGTGGCACTGGCCCTGCCGGTATTAATGATTACCTGCGCAAAGGGGCAGCAGCCCGCTGAGGAAAAGGAGCAGAATCAGGGTGATGAGCAGGGACAGGATCAGCCTGGCGGAGAGGAGAATCAGCCTCCCTTCACCCCTGACGGCACCTGGACAGTGGTTGGAACCATCAATGACTGGAACGAGAAAGCCGGTCTTGCGATGACATCCGAGGGTGAAGCCCTTGTTGCAAAAGGTGTGTCCCTCACTGCCTCCGACGAATTCAAATTTGTGATGAACGGCACCTGGGAAACCAATTTCGGTGCCGGGGAGCCCAACCGCAAAACCCGCGTTGAAGCTGGAAAGGATTTTGACCTTCAGGCCGATGGCGGCAACATCCAGGCCCCCGAAGCCGGTAACTGGGACATATACCTGTATCCCTTCAAGGCCAAGGCAAAACTTGTGGCCGGAAGTGGCAATAATCCCGGAGGCGATGACCCCGGCACCGGCGACGATCCTGGAACTGGTGACGATCCCGGTACAGGAGATGATCCTGGCACTGGGGACGACCCCGGAACCGGCGATGACCCTGGTACGGGCGACGATCCCGGCACAGGAGACACCCCTGGAGAAGGCCCTACCGTGTATGTCGCCAATTTCACCGGCGGATGGATCTATGTCTATCTCTATGGCTGGGTGGACGGCATTGGAGATATTGAGACACCCTGGCCCGGAGTAAGGCCTGACAACGATATCCCTAAGGTGGGAGACTGCAGTTATTACAGGTACACCCTATCTTCCAACTGGTCTTCCGGTCCCGTGAATCTCATCTTCAACCAGGGCCCGGACGGAAGTGGAAAAACAGCCGACTATACCATTTCAATGAATGCAGGGGAGTCTTATTTCTTCTATGTTACATCTGCCAAGGCATTCATCATCAATGATCCCTATGACTGGGACCCCACCGATTTCGAGGATCCCAATCCCGGTTCCGGTTCAGGTGACGAGATAGTTCCCGGAACGGATCCTACAGCCAGCTGGTCCGTGATAGGAACCATTATGGGATCCAACTGGGACAAGGATTTTGTGATGACCCAGACGGAGATCAATGTATGGGAAGTGGACATCACATACAACCGTGGAGAGGAATTCAAGCTCCGGTATTACGGAAGCTGGGATTCAAATGAGGGAATGTGGAAAAGTGATCCCAACGAGGAGATGGACATTGCCTATGATTACGGCCTCTGCGGGAATCCCGACGAAAGCAAGAACATAAAACTGAACACCAGCGGAAAGGTTCGCCTGAAATATACCGCAACTGATCATAAACTGTACGTAACAGTCAAGGAATGAAGCAAATCACCATTACGCTTGCATCAAGCGGGGAGAAGATTAGCGTGGAGGTTGGGAGCACCCTGGCCTCCATCGCCCCAAAAACAGTGAAGGACCCTAAGACCGGAAAGGAATACCCTGTGCTGGCCGCCCTCTGTGACCATAAACTCAAATCCCTGGACTATGAGATATTCAGTCCTCATTCCATTGAGTTTGTGGGGTTCAACCACCCGGAAGGCCGCCGCACGTATATCCGTTCCCTGAGTTTCGTTGCCCAGAGGGCGGCCCGTACGCTTTTCCCGGACAGGAAGTTCAAGATAAACCACTCCCTTCCCAGCGGCCTTTACTGTAAACTCCGCGGCGAGCGCATAACGGACGAGCAGATAATGGCCCTCCGTGAGGAGATGCGAAGCCTTATTGCCCGGGACCTCCCCTTCACAATGAAGGTGCTTCCCGCCAATGAGGCAATAGAAATCTTCGAGTCCCAGAACCAGGACCTCAAGGCCGATTTAATCCGCACCGTGGGCCAGTTCTACTGCAAGGTGAACTATCTTGACGGGGTGGCCGATAACTTCTACGGAGCCCTGGTCCCATCTACCGGCTACCTTGAGGTGTTTGACCTTATGCCGTTCCACCACGGGTTCTGCCTTATGTATCCTTCCGATGAAGACATTACAAAGACAATCGCCCGCCAGAAGCAGATGAAGCTCACCACCACGCTCAAGGATTACGGCCACTGGTGCAAGACAACGGGTGTTGTGAGCGTAGGAGCCCTCAACAGGCGCCTCCTTGGCGGCGGGGCGGTGGAACTTATAAACCTGTGCGAAGCCCGTCAGGAAAGGGCATACGGAGCTCTTGCAGACCGTATTTACGCCCAGAGGGACCACGTGAAGATTGTCTTCATTGCAGGGCCTTCCTCCAGCGGCAAAACATCTTCATCCCTCAGGGTTGCCCAGCAGTGCAAGGTGCTGGGCCTCAACCCCAAGGTGATAGAACTTGACAATTACTTTGTGGAGCGTGAGCGCACTCCGCTGGATTCTGACGGCAACCTTGACTTCGAAGCCCTTGAGGCAATGGACCTGGAACTCCTTGGACAGCACCTCAATGACCTTCTTGAAGGCAAGGAGGTGGAGATTCCCCGTTACGATTTCAAGCAGGGACGCCCCTTCTTCGAGGGCAATATGATGCACCTTGAGGAGAACGACATACTTGTGATGGAGGGCATCCACGCCCTTGATCCCAATATGGTGCCCAGCGTAGACCAGAGCCGTATTTTCCGCATTTATGCATCGGCCCTTACGTCCCTTAAACTGGACGAGAACTGCTGCATCTCCACAACGGACAACAGGCTCCTGAGGCGTATGGTCCGTGACAACCGCGTCCGCGGCATTACCCCTGAAGACACCATCCTCCGCTGGCCGTCCGTTCGCCGCGGGGAGGGAAAGCACATCTTCCCCTTCCAGGAGAATGCCGGTGCCCAGTTCAACACGGCCCTCCTGTATGAACTCCCTATGCTGCGCTACTACGCAGAGCCGCTTCTGAGGCGCATTCTGCCGTCCTCCCCGGCTTTCGCCGAAGCCGGCCGCCTTCTGAAGTTCCTGGAATTCATAGTGGCCCTCCAGCCGCAGGAGATTGAGGCCATTCCGCCCACATCCATTATGAGGGAATTCATCGGTGGACAAACCTTGTAATTCTGTATGGCCGGGGACTTCATAGAGATACGCGGAGCGCGGGCAAACAACCTGCAGGGGATAGACGTTGACATCCCCCGCGGGAAGTTTGTGGTGGTGACGGGCCTGAGCGGCAGCGGCAAGAGTTCCCTGGCGTTTGATACTCTTTACGCGGAGGGCCAGCGCCGCTATATGGACACCCTTTCCACCTATGCCAAGCACTTTATGGGCATACTGGAAAAGCCGGAGGTTGAGGAGATTACAGGCCTTAGTCCCATCATTGCCATAGAGCAGAAAACAACCGGGAACAATCCCCGCTCCACGGTTGGCACCATCACTGAGATTTACGACTTCCTGAGGCTTCTCTATGCCAAAGGCTCCAGGGCCATTTCTCCGGAAACCGGCCTTGAGATGGTCCGTTACAACGATTCCCAGATTGTGGACCTCATAATGAGCAGGTTCGCAGGCCGTAAATGCTACCTGCTTTCCCCGCTTGTCAGGGGCCGTAAAGGTCACTACCGTGAACTTTTTGAGCAGCTCAAAAAGCGGGGTTATATGGAGGTTCGGATAGACGGGGAAATCCAGGATATTGTGCCTGAGATGGCCCTTGACCGCTATAAACCGCACTTCATAGAACTGGTTGTAGACCGCCTTGTTCCGGAGGCGGGGGATGACCGGCGGATCCGGGATTCAGTGGGGAAGGCTATCGGCCTTGGAAAGGGCTCCGTAGCAATCCTTGACGTTGAAAGCGGAGAGATTTCCCACTACTCAAAGCACCTTGTAGACCCCCAGAGCGGGCTTTCCCTCCAGGAGCCGCAGCCGCACAGTTTCTCCTTCAACTCGCCGCAGGGCTACTGCCCCCACTGCAAGGGCCTTGGGACCATTGTGGACGTGAATATTGACACAATCATCCCGGACCGCAGCAAGAGCGTGGCCGATGGCGGCATCGTGCCTCTTGGAAAGGTCCGTGAGAACCGGAAGTTCGATATAATCCGCGCAATTGCCCGTAAATACGGATTCAGCCTTTATGATCCTATCGGCACTCTTCCGGACGAGGTTGTGAGTCTTCTGGTGTATGGGTCGGAAGATCTTTTCCGTGTGGGAGAGGGGAATCTCTCTGAGATGGAAACCTGGGGCGGAGTGATAGAGAATATTGAAGACACAGTCACCTGCCCGGTATGTAACGGCACCCGCCTCAACAATGAGGCTATGTGTTTCCGCGTAGATGGAAAAACCATCGCAGAGGTGTTTGCAATGGAGATTTCGGAACTTGCCGCCTGGCTTGAGAAGATTCCGGAAGGCTTCAACCAGAAGGAACTGAGCGTCTCCAGGGACATCCTCAAGGAGCTCCGTGAAAGGGTGAGGTTTATGCTGGATGTGGGCCTAGATTACCTCTCCCTTGACCGTCCCACCGGCTCTCTTTCCGGAGGAGAGAGCCAGCGCATCCGCCTGGCAACCCAGATAGGCTCCAAACTGGTGAATGTGCTGTATATACTTGACGAGCCTTCCATCGGCCTTCATCAGAAGGATAACCGTAAGCTCATAGCATCGCTGAAAGCGCTTCGTGATGAGGGCAATTCCGTGATGGTTGTGGAGCACGACGCAGAGACTATGATGAGCGCCGACTGGCTGGTGGACGTGGGCCCCGGCGCCGGAGAAAACGGCGGCAGGATATGCCTGAACGGTCCTTTGAAGGAACTTCTGAAGAGCGGCCAGTCCCTTACGCTGGATTACCTGAGGGGAAAGCGGCGCATAGAGGTTCCGGCTGTCAGAAGGCCCGGAAACGGCAAATACCTTACTCTCCGCGGCGCAACGGGCAATAATCTCAAGAGCGTGGACGTGAGTTTCCCGCTTGGATGCCTCATTGGCGTGGCGGGCCTTTCCGGATCCGGCAAGAGTTCCCTTGTGAACGAGACCCTGATGCCCATCCTCAAGCAGAAATTCTACCGCTCCAAGGAGCGCCCGCTGCCGTACGCGTCCATCGAGGGCATAGAGAACATTGACAAACTCATAGAGATAGACCAGAGTCCTATCGGCCGTACGCCCCGCTCAAATCCTGCAACGTTTACGGGCGTGTTCAACGACATACGCACCCTCTTTGAGGAAACGCCCGATGCCAAGGTTCGCGGATATAAGGCTGGCCGATTCTCCTTCAACGTCCCCGGAGGCCGATGCGAGGAATGCAAGGGCGCCGGAATCAAGGTCATAGAGATGAACTTCCTGCCGTCCGTGCACGTCCCCTGCGAGGTCTGCGGCGGAAAGAGGTACAACGAGGACACCCTGGCCGTGAGGTACAAGGGAAAAAACATCAACGACGTCCTGGAAATGTCCATCTCCGAGGCCTACGAGTTCTTCAAACCCGTTCCCAAGATTGCCGCCAAACTGAAGGCAATGCTTGATGTGGGCCTTGGATATGTGCGCCTTGGCCAGAGCGCCATCACGCTTTCCGGCGGCGAGAGCCAGCGTATGAAACTGGCGGCGGAACTCTCCCGTCCTTCCACGGGAAATACCCTGTACATACTTGACGAGCCCACCACCGGCCTTCACTTTGAAGACATCAAAGTGCTGCTTGGAGTGCTTCAGAGGCTGGTGGAAGCAGGAAATACAATTATCATAATTGAGCACAACCTGGATGTCCTCAAGAGCGTAGACTACCTCTTTGATATGGGACCGGAAGGCGGCCGCCGCGGTGGATGGATAGTGGCTTCCGGCACTCCGGAGCAGTTGGCTTCAGACCCTGCCTCCGTCACGGGGCCGTATCTCAAGGACGTGCTGTAGATTTTTTGCCGTGTTGGCACCGGAATCGGCCTTATACGCGTTTTAGCCGTCAACACGGCAAAGGGGCTAGTCCAGACCGCCGTTGAGGGCGTAATCGGCCTTGACATCCTCATAGAAGGCGGCGAGGGCGGTGTCCACGTAAGGGCCAAGCCACAGGAAACCGATGCCGGCGGTGAAGATGCACAGGATGAACCAGCCGATAAAACTAAGGTACAGATAGAAAAGGTCGAACTTGTGGCCGCGCATCATCATACGGCTGCGGTGGATGGCATCTGATGCGCCGAGTTCCGGATTCTCATCCAGGATAAAGGGTGTCATTGCATATGAGAACCACTTGATGATTCCGGGAATTATGAGAAGGAGGGTCCACAGGAAAATCATTATGTGCATAAGGAGCATACCCCATACCTTGTGCCAGTAATTGCCAAAGCCGATACGGAATGTGTTGGAGAGTATCTGGGCGTCTCCTGCCACAAGCAGTTTCCTGAACGCATTGAGGAAGCCAAGGGAGAGGGGCATCACCAGAAGGAACTGCAGAAGGGTGGAGATACCGCTGGTGCTGGTGGCCCGCTGCTGGAGAGCGATGAATT
>JAEEGL013737348.1_pt1 | contig 14774 bp, 6 predicted proteins | sample 9134231 | NCBI WGS metagenome assembly JAEEGL01 (sample SAMN16246548, study PRJNA631951) | gut metagenome | biome: gut microbiome; feature: rumen; material: fiber-attached | host: Bos | place: Iran: Karaj | collected 2018-10 | reverse complement strand
GACAGCTTCGAATGTTGATTCTATCTCATTATTGTTATCAGGAATCGAAATGTGCTTATCATCCATATAATTAACCTCCGTTCACAAGAGATAATTGATCTTTATTCTTCTTTACCAACTTCGCTCTAGTTAGTATAGATAATGCCTGTTCGTATTTTTCAACGATTGCATCGCCTGTCCTGCTAAAGCCAAGTATATTAGTCATATACTTATACAAACCATCTTTTGTTACTGTATCGTTCTGTTTGATGAGCTCATACATACCACCCGCTAGCTCCTCAGGTGCAATGTATTTAATGTCTCTCGTCGAGCCCGGGATTCTCAGTTTATAAAGCAGAACGTTGCTATTGGGAACACGAAGAACATTGGAAATCGAATCACTAATGTAGAGATACCCGTTCTTGCGAACGATTCCATATCGTTCGCATCCAATCATCTTCCTGTCAAATTGCTCGACAACTACTTTGGTGACCTTCTCGCGATTAAACAGGTTTACGATTCTTTTAAGCAAATACTCCTCAGACAGCGGCGCTTCAACATTTAGTATTTCTCTAATAGCACCTAAAAAATATGCGTTTCTTTGAATTATCCCAAGCGCACCCGCTTCAACATATGCTTCGAATGGAAGTCTCTGTTCAGTAACAGTGGTAACAAAACTACTAATAGCCGTTTTTTTGCTCTGTTCGAGCATGACTCTACTATATGTAGATTCTGACATATAAGAACCAATTTCGGGTTTATCGTCAACAACATCCCATACATACTGAAGTAAGCGGCTACGCTCAAGCTCCTTATTCTTATACCAATCAGTTGACCATACACGATAATATTTCCATCCCATATTCTCAAGAACTCTTTGTCTCAAACAGTCACGATCTCGAGCATTCTTAGAGTTATGATAAACAGGTCCATCACATTCGATCGCAATCAGATAATTAGATCCCACTTCTTTTCGAAGACCGATATCGATCTTATCTTCAGAATACCCTATATGCGTATCAACAGCAAAACCTCGATCCCTTAAGAAATCACATATTTCACCTTCAAGGTAAGAATAGGTTTCAATTCCTCTGGTTGGGGCAGTGTCCCTCTCGATAACAGATTCACCATTCTGAGCATATTCGAGATACGAACGCAGCAGACGGACACCTTCAGATTTAGTATTTTCTAAGTTTATATCCGTATAATGAATGGAAGCCACAAGTTGAACGTTGTACTTTGCTCTTGTAACAGCAACGTTTAAGCGTCTTTCTCCACCTTCACGATTCAGAGGGCCGAAATTATGGATAAAGCGTCCGTTTGCATCTCGAGCATAAGCAACACTAAAGATAATTGTATCTCTTTCATCACCTTGAACTGTTTCCAAGTTCTTTATAAAGAACGGCTCGGCTCCCTCGCTTGTAAAGAACCACTCATATTCCGGTGAAGACTCTCTCTTTTTTGTAAGTAGTTTATCAATCAGATTCTGTTGTGCAACAGAAAACGCTACTACGCCAAGACTTCTCTTAGGATAAGTCCTTATGTGCTCATATATCTGATTGACAATATACTTAGCCTCACCCAAATTGGTTTTGCTAGATCTGTCAAATACTCCTTCGACAAAACAATAATCAACGCCGACACCTCTTTTATTCTCAGTGGCAGATGGGAATGTTACCAGGTTATTGTTATAGAAATTGACATTCGAGAACGCTATCAACTGCTCAAAACGGCTCCTGTAGTGCCATGCAAGGTTTTGAGTGTCGAATATGGAACTACATACATCCAGTATTGATTCAAAGTCAGTAATATCGTAGATATCATCTTCATCATCCTCATCGACATCTGTTGATGAACTAAAGAAATTACTCGGTGGCATCTGTTTTGAATCACCAACAACGATTAACTGTTTCCCTCTATAAATAGCACCCAATGCGTCTTGAGGAAATATCTGCGATGCTTCATCGAAGATAACCGTATCAAAGTTTATTTTGTCCGATTCAAGGAATGTACTTACGCTAAGAGGCGACATTAGAAAACAAGGTTTTATTGTTTGTACTAGGCCTCCTGTTTCAGACAACAATCTTCTTATGGGCATCTGTTTTCTCTTTTTTTGTCCTTCGGCTCGAAGAATGCCCACAGAACTACCATCAGATACCAGATTCAAATTTGGGCGCAGAGCAGATAATTTTGCATTGATCTGATATTTACTGATCTCATATTGAAGAGCATCCTTTGTCTTGAAGCTCTTTATTGCATTATCTTGATTGCGTCTTGAGAATTCGCCCAATTCAGGGACTTTAGTCAAAATGCGATCAATCCACGTCTTATAGAATGCCTTCTCATAGGCATCCACAATTAACTTGGCGTCAGGTTCTTCCGACATGACATAATTAACAAACTCGCCAAGATCACCATCGCTGAGTGTATCAATCAACTCCTTGAAACGTTTCCATATTGATAATCCATTGAAGTCATCTACACATGCTTGGATTTTGTTGATACACTTAGAAAAATCATCTATTTCAAGATTAAGTACATCCTTATCAAATAGACCGTTTACTCGACTTACAGAATCTTGAATCTTGTTGATACATTCACTTAGACTCATCGAATCATTGCACATAGTCGATTGACAGAACTTGAACTGTTCAACAGTCATATCAGGTATCAGGCCCAATGAGGGTAATCCATTGCAGAGAATGTTATACAGATCACTGATACCTGAACCTAAATACTCCCAATTAGTGTCATGGCTGGCATAGCACGAACCCAAGTAGTCCTTTGCTTCAATCTCTAATTTTTGGAATGCTTCCAGCGAAGTATAGTACTGAATCAGGCTAAACGACAAATCATAAGCATCTCTGTATTTAACCTTGCTTCCTGACAAAGCATAAGACTGAATCCTCGCAATTAGATCCTTATAACCCGAATTAAACATTCTGGTAATAAGATTCTTGTAGTCTTCAGCTAGTAGTTTATAAGTCCTTTCCGCATCGATTTCTTGAAATACTCTATCGCTATACTTCTCTGTAATATATGTATATATCTGTTTAACTCGTTTACTGTTCTTCTCCAGATCAGCTACATAGGAAACAGCCATCTCACATCGATCTTTTGACAATAGCGTAGGAGTAACGATATCTGATGCCCCTAAGAACTGCAATATATCTATCCACTTTATCGTTCTGACATAATTAAGCTCAGTAATCTCATATCTACTTGTTATTTCTGAAGATAATGGTTCAATTTCTTTCAGACCTTCAAGAATTATCTCAAAATCATTAAGCAGGTCTATACTTTCATCATAGCTTAATTGTGTTTTGTTGAATCCATACCAAGTGTTTTGGGTATAGTCATAGCCAATGGAAGGCAAAATGGCTGCATATTGCTCCAATAGATCCAAAGCATTGTGAAGATATTTTTCGCCTTTCTTATAGATATTGGATATTTGGACAGGAAAGTCAGCGGCTTCTTTTTTAGAAGTATAGATCTCGAATAATTCATATAGTGATTTGTTGATGGGTTTTCTCTTCTCGTGAAGTTCCTTCTCATAATCATCAAGTGTTTTAAGAGCAGCCTGCTTTTGACGTATTTCACCCTGAGCGCTTGAGGAAACGATTGTCTTCGGGAGCTCAAGAGTGCGATTCAGTTCATCGATAACAGCTTTCTTGTTTGCTTTATGGCTATGTAATTCTAGACAGAAATCAGCCAGATCTGCTTTCTTGAGCTTGTCATATACAACGTTTAGTGCTGCTTGTTTTTCAGAAACAAACAGTACTTTCTTCCCATCATATAGACACTCGGCAATTATGTTGGTTATAGTCTGGCTTTTCCCTGTGCCGGGAGGTCCCTGCAACACGAAACTATCACCATGCTTAGCCTTCTCGATTGCTTCAATCTGGCTTGAATCCGCATCTATTACTGAATGCAGATCAATTAGAGGGTTATCATCTAAATCGGCCACTTCATATGGGACATCGTCAGCTATACTGCGCTCTCCTATTAATGTGTTTATAACATCATTGCTAAGAATCCTATTAGCATTATTCTTCAAATCCTCATACATATTTATTTTAAGGAACGAGAAAATGCCAACTTTGCATTCATTTATTATTTCCCAACCGACTTTGCTGACGACTCTTGAGGCTCTAGCCAAATAAGATGAAAGAGTATCATCATCCTTAAAGACTGGCAGTTTCAGACCGTAATCTGCATTAAGCAGATAACTAAACGTGGGATTAACAACAATATCATCATCACTAATCTCAATCTTAACCGGATCAAGGATTGAACCAGTAATTATGTTAATATGAACTAGCAACAGTGGTGCCTTATACGCGGTGGCAGAACCGGCCTCATTCCATTTAACAAAGCCAAAAGCAAGATAGGCAACATTAATACCTGTTTCATCAGCCTGATCTCTGGCTTTCTTAGCAATTCGCTTTATTGCTGTAATCGGATTCGCACCTTGAGCATAAAGCAATACTGTTTTCTCATTTCTGATTTTGCTGGTGTACAGAGCCTTATACGTTTCCTTAGTTAAGCCCTTATTGCTTCTCAACACACCAGAACCATATATGTCGTCATCTTCATCAGTTATCTGCGGATCATAGACAGTGAACTGATGTCCCAGTGAGCATTTATCGAAGAATCTATCACAATCGGGGTAAACCACTTCAGCAGAAGACGTCTTATAATCCCTAAAGTTTATAAGGTTATTACGTTTTCCTGTATCTAGCAGCTTTTCCGCCCATCGCTCTAATTTCTTTGTGGTTGCCATTTTCTCTCCGATATACTAATTAATCATAGTTGTTTTGAATAATGGTTTTTGCCCAGTGAGTAACACGTTCATCTTCGGACACAACAAATTCCTGACCAATACGAACAGTTTGGAAATACCCTTCAGGTTTCCAACTATCCTTGGAATGACAAGAAATGCTTACCTCCTTGAAGAAATCCGGAAGATTCCATCTGGACTTAGGCATCCCTGGCATTGTTAGGACCAAACCATCGGAATATTTAAAAGTGCCCGCACCAGGTAAGCCAGTATCCTTCCCATTTATAACCAGCTTATCTGCTGCAATATACATAGTGTCATTGGGGCTATTACGATATGAATGAGGATGCCAAGGATAACGCTTTTTGTCCTCTCCAACCACAATCTCACCAATTTGAAGATATCCGAACAACATATGAGCATCCTTTTCGTTTTTACAATAAACCAAGGAACCATTTCGAACCTCAGTCTTTCTAAACCAACCAAAAAACAGAAAAAGATCTCCAATCGTAACACCTTGATTCTCTAAGTGAGTTTGAGCGGCATCCGCCTGGCCAAATATTGGTTTCCAATTCGCAGGGAGTTCGGCATGAATATCAGGACGCAAATCCGGATCCAAATGTCCACAATCGCTGTAACATTTCTTGGCTTTTAAACTGATAATTATGTCTGCCAAAGAAATGCCCTTGTAATTCATGTCATAATAACTTTGGTCACCAAAACAGGGTATAGGCAAAGAAAGCATTGTCCCATCAGGTAACACGGGACTTGGTGATCCGCCGTTCTCAGCATCAAAACCTTTTCTTGAAATAATAACTTTCATGTTTCTTGCCCTTTATATACTCTGTTCAAGATGTTAATTCACCAATGATGGACTTGCATTTTTGAATTCTGTCCTCCATATCGATTCCATCTTCATTTTGATTAATTGTTATTTCTCTGATAATTTCACCTGTCAAAATGTCCGTTACTATGTATTCACTATTACTCATGGTCATGCGCTGATTATTCTTGACGATTGACTGACCATTATCATCTTTAGAAAGATTATCGCTGTCTATTTCATACAAGAATGGTTGATATGCATTGGATGAAAGCATGCTTTCAGACCACATTACCGAGAATTCATAAGGCATTATTCTGTTTTCCAAATAATACATTCCGTATCGATCTGGAGTAAACGAAGGGTACTTTAACATATAGTATCGCCAATCATAATTGCTATTCTCGATACACTTGTTTATGTACGCATCAATTATTGAGGTCAAATAATCATCTGAAAAAGAACCAGCTGAATCAAGCAACGCTCTTAATAGTGATGCAGTGTTATCAATTCCCGAAGCACCGCCACGATGAAAGAGATTGGTCCATGATTTCTTTCTTGATGAACCAAATTGATATTTACATGAATTACCCTTTGTTTGAGAATAATCACCATAAGTCAACAAAGCCTTGGCAATTAGATTTTTATCACAGTTGAATAGATTAATAAACTTTTCATAATAACTAGGATTATCAAATCCAAGAATATAAATCTGTCCATATAAAAGTTCATGATCCTCAGCACGATACAAATCTTCAGCAAGCGCAGGATTCTCTTTAATCCAAATCATCTTCTGCTTTTCTTCAGCGATCTGATTAACATTTAGATTTACTTCTTCAGCTGATAAAAACTCGCCAGTAAGTATTAAACTATCGACTTGCCGAAGAATTGAAGGCATTCTGTTACCGCCGTCACGCTTAGTACTGTCACTAATTTCATATTCGGAATTCATTACAAGGTTGTTTACAATTCTGATTCTTCTAACAAAATCACTCCAGGAAACTGAATCTTTGTTTAAGAGATACGTAACAACAGAATAGAGAAGTATTATTTTATTGAGTGAGAATTGTCTATTACCATTTCCCATTACATCAGCATATGTTCTAAGACAGTCTTTGAACATGTTAATTGGATATCTGCTATCGATAACAACCTTACCAATAGTATGCTCGTGAGCAAAAAACCTTTCGAAGAAGGAATCTATTGAAGATTCCAAAGAACACCAACAATCGAAATATGATTCAAGTGTTATTATGTTCTTTTCTGCTGAATCATTTTCTTTAGAAAAATACATATCTAGCAGATCGAATTCATCTACACTCTTACCTTGCGGACTATCATTATTCTGATAACAAATGATGTCACAAATGAATCGAAAGTACCTAAGGAACTCATCGTCTACGAGATTGCCAGAACCACGATATTTCCATAGCATATTCATCCAATCGATGTCTATCTTTCGAATGATCCGTGTAGCTACTTCATTGTCGAATTCTCTCAAATTTCGCTCTAGTTCTGCTTTGAAATGCTCAAATCTAGTAAGTGGTTTTCCACGAGAATTCATTTTGATGTAAAGCTCATCTGTAAGCCCCATATCTTTAATTGGCAAGAAATAGAACGAGATTGCATCGCTATTTAGCTTCTCCCAAACACCATCAACCCCATCAAAAACCTCTTGAATTGCGTCAAGAACGACTAGCATAGAATGTATCGTGGGATCTTTCTTCCAATCTAGCGGAAACCAAGATTGATCTATTATTTCATCAGATAACACCTTTGAGCAGTCCGGCGAATAATCAATCAAGCGCTCACAAAAATCTCGGGCACTATAGCGCGTCTCATAACTGAAATCTTTCAAGAATTGGTATTCAGAAGGATCAACTTGTTCTTTCTTTGCTGCAAACCAATGTAGAAGGAAAAGAGTGGTTAGCCTCTGTTGACCATCGAGCGGTGTTAGGATGCCATTTTCATCAATGTCACCGTATATAAAGTCAAGTGTTATTGGTTCGCCGATAAGAGCATCTTTAAGCGCATTGAGAAATCTGTAGCGAATACGTTTAATTTCAAGTCCATCTCGTCCTTGAGCATAATCACGTTGAATTATAGGTATAACTATTTTTCTTAACTCAATCGGCTCACCACTATTCTCAAAAGTGGAATTGAATATATCGCAAAATGTATGTTTAGAAGTAGCCATATTATTCCTCTTCCTCGTATTTCTCGACAATTATGGCTTCAGATAAGAATTGCTTTAAAACTCGATTTATGTTCTGAACATATGCAATTCTGTCTGGTTGCCCCCAAAAGTGAAGTTGGTTATTCTCAGACGGCGTATAGTATTTGAAGAACACCATTCTCGTACAAAATGGTATAAACTTTCCTTCTTTATCCATTTGAATAATCATATTTCTTTTTGCATCAAATGTAGAATTGCTCAAAGCAGCATTGTCGCCGCAATTAAGCAACGCTAGATTTGATATTGTGTGAAGATATTCACCGCTTCCCGAAACAGAAAGCAATTGTATGATTCTAAGCTGCAAGGATTCAAATTCAGCCCTATCAAGTGTTTTCTTGTTAATTGCTTTTTGCGTTTCTATATAAAGTGGGTCTCCTTCTCCTACAAGTGCTTTTACAGAAGCAACATGCAGTTCAAGCCATTCCTTCCATTCATCCAGTGTTTTTAATCCTTCTGATTGCTGTGCATGAATGTGTTCAAGGCTCCAAGAAATCTTTTGGGATTTATCATATTTAATCTTGTCGAAAGTGAACCATTGCGTTTGTTCGCCTGCTTGTCGAACAGATTCAACATTAAACAACAACAGCAAATTACTAATTCTCATTGCATCAGCTGTTTTTTGATAATCTAATTCTGCATAGTTCTTGTCAATTCTAATACTGTCACGAATCATATTATCAAGGGTTTCGACAAATTCGTGTTTTTTCTTAGTCTTTGACTCTCTATAGATGGTAGCTATTGATTGAGTATTAGAACTAATGAGATATCCTACTTTGTGGTAAAGCTCATGGTTTTCATACCAATCTTTAAGTATCAAGAATGTATCTCGGATATTTCTCCACACTTTTTCCAAGGGTTGATTGTGACGCATTTCATCAAATTTGAAGAATGTATAGTACTTATCATTAAGCTTATCTGCGTCCTTATCTGCCATAAGATCCAACAATAAATCAATTCTTGTTTGGTAGGAACCGCCTTCCTTATTAGTAAGAAAGTACCATAACGAATCATCGTGAAGATCTCGCTCTATATTGTCCCACTGTAAAGAGATTTCTTCTTGTTTTCTGCGGCTCATATCTTCATTCTCATCGCGACTCAAAAACATGGCTTTAACAAGTTCTGCACTGGTTAGCGCAATCTTTCCGATATTGAGGCGAGCAAACAGGGATATTGCATCGGCTTCAGGGCCAATTTCATACCATATTATTTTTACTCTTTCCGAAAGGAATGCATTAATATGCATAGCTGCCGCTGCAAAGTTACTCTTCCCAGAAAACCACTCTCTTATGGTTTCATAAGCCTCAGAAATAAACCAGAAATCAACATTGTCTTCTTTTAATGAAAGATCAATGTTTTCCAGAAACTCCTTGGATTTTTCTCTTGTCTCGTATGAGAGTCGAAACTTAGCATCTGCCAAAAAGCCCTGTGCTTGGGCAAACATAAACTTATAGATGAGATAAAGCGTTGTAAGTCGCTGCTGACCATCTATTAATTCGTACGACTCATCTTCACGCTTACGAACTACAACTGGTTGCAAGCAATAATTCTTTTTCTGATCGCTTTGATCATTTAGAGAATAAATATCATCGAGAAGCCTATTTACTTCATCCTTTCCCCAACGATATCCACGCTGATATGATGGAATATAAAACTCACCGGTAATATCTCCAACCAATTTCGTTTCTAGCTTTATCTCAGTCATTATTAACCTCACTACTATTTGAAGAATTCTCCAAACAACACATCCTGACGCGTGAATTTCCTTGTTGCTCCGTCTATTTCAAACTTGATCAACACTTTTTCGTTTTCCAAAGAAACTACTTCTCCGTCTCCTAGCGTTTTATGCTGAACCCTAGAACCAACCTCAATCTCCGATGCAATCTTTTTACCTTTCTTTTTTCTAATCGTTTTAACAGGATTGTCTGCACTAGGTGCTGCATCGTCATCAGAATCATTCAAAATTGCAGTTTTTGCTTCATCATCAAAGACATCAGGAAAAGCGGTTGTTGTCCATTCAGCAAGCTTTCCTTCTTTTGCAAGTTCAGCTGTATCTTTTAAGACAAAGTTTGGATAGAGTGTTTGCAGATCATCTGCTGACCAATCGCCAATGTTGCCCTTATAACCAAAGATATAGTGCATAGCAATCATATATATGATTTCAGTCGGAGCGGCGCCAAATACTTGATGCTCCATAATATGCTCTAATCGTTTACTGTCATTAGGATAAAGCTTCTTCATCTTCTCAGATTGATATAAGCGTTTGACGATTTCAGTGATATACATTCCAGACTTCATATATAAATCTGAAAAAGTGTGCTCCGGATCATCAAAACATCCAGGGTTTTCTGCTTCAAATAAATCCACCATTTGTTTGACAACTAACTTTGGAGTATAAATTTGGTTTGTCTTTTGAGGCGGAATATAATTAAAAATGTCTTCTGTGGCATCCTCATCAAAATAATTAGCAAGCTCCACTTGCTTCTTTTGGAATTCTCGAACACTATCATTGAATACTACAGAATCGAACAGATGGCCTTCATAGTGTTTGACTTCTCCATTCTCATCGTTATAGTCTCCGCCATCGCGCAAGAATCTAAATTCATCAATGGTAATACTTGTTACATCAACAAACACACTCTCAGGAATACTGCTTTCAAACGTTTCAAGTGTGGTATTTTCATTGCCATATGCCATAAGGAAAGAAGGAATAGTTCTAGCAAACCCACGCAGATGATCTCTAACTTGATCCTCAATAACTTTTTTCTTCTTTTCCACTCTACTATGCTCAACAGCTTTAATTGTTTCCGTTGTGGCTTTAGTAACAAGCTCCTGAGTATCCGAGATTTTTTCTATCAGAATCTTTTTTTCCTTTTCAATAACAGCTGTAAAGTCACTATTAATCTTTTTCTGCTCTTCTGCAGTCAGACACTTTTCAAGAGCATCATTTCTAACTTGTTCAGCCGTCTTTATCTTTATCTTGAAATCTGCAGCATCCTTTTTGAACTTCTTGTCAGATTCCGACCTTAGCTTATTCTCAAGATCCTTTTTCTGTGATTGAGTCATATCGCGGCCAAAATCGTCTTTAGCCTGAGTAACAATTGCATCAGTAACCGTAGATTTGAATGCCTTCTCTAGTTGTTCTAACATCCTTTCACTTTCAGACGGTTCTGAAACAGAGATAACGTCTTCTGTTTTCGCCTTAAAGTCTTCGACCACATTACCAAATACTGGATTACCAAACTTTTCTTTGGCTAGACCAATAATCTGCTCATCGTCAATAACAGGCTCGCCTTTATCGTTAACTCCTATTTCACGCTTATCATCATCGGTAACAAACGCACCGGCTTCCTCTTTAGATACAGGATTAATCTTTCCGAGAATACCGGTAACTACTGCAGGTGCAGCAAAAATACCACTGATATTTTGGAAAAGGAAATTACTCATGAATCCATGCTTAACAACCTCTTTTGCATGGATATGTCTAGGTATCGATAGAACTTTCTCAGCATCAAGCTCTATCATTTCTCCGTTGTCATCTTCTCCAACAACAGGGAAGAAGTTAAGGAGCTCTCTAACGTGTTTTTTGCGAATATCGCTGTCGCCGGCTCCTCCCGCAGTCTCGCTATACTGATCATTTGAAATAGTTTCAATAATAGTGAGTGTTCTTGCCGGGTCAAAGTCGAATACATAAGCATTATTCTTGCGATATGTTATTCCGTCCTTATCCTCAAATAAACAAGGATTCTGAGCTCTAAAAGCAGCCTGCATATATAACGCAGGTGATTTCATCGAGCAAAGCATTAGAACACCAGACCACTCTGGAATAGTAACACCAGTTGTTAACTGTCCTACAGATAAAGTAATGGTGTATTCATTGTCGCGGATAGCATCTTTGACTTCATTTATTGCCTTTCTGTTAGCAGATTCATCATCACCGCTGCCAGCCGCTAATACGATACGATACTGGCTAAAAACAGAATGTTGTTCAAGAACTTTCTTTAGCGCTTTGGCACTATCCACTCGATTGAGAAGCCAGAAAGTATGTTTGAGTTGGGCTCTTAACTCAGGAGTAGAGAACGGATACTTTTTTTGTTCTGTTAAAGCATTTAGGAATTTCTGCACATCGTCTAGATGTTCAAAATATCCCTGAGAATCAGTTTTGAAGAATTCATTCAAATCAAAATAATACTGGACCTCTTCATCATCAATTATCGTACCGGCATCAGCTTTAGTTCCCATCATTTCTGACATTTGATAGGTATAAAGGTTTAACTGAGGCAATTCTTCGTATGGGTTTTCTTCTCCGGATTGTGCTAATTCTCGCTTGCGACGCTGCTCGTCAGCATATGTCCAGTTAAAAACCGCTTCTTCAGGGAATTTTTCATTCGCCAACATTTTAAACGGAGTACCCGAAAGATTAATCGTGAACTTGTGAATGATATGATCGATTGCAACATCAGATTTATCTGTATCGACACCTTCATGCGCTTCATCAAGAACAAGCACATCCCATTTAATACCCATCAGACGACCCTGAGCATCAACTGCATCAGAACATTCAGAAAGCTTATCGAGATTTCCTCCATGATAAATTGATCCCTTCAGATCCTGTAAAGAAACAAACTCTATGCAGCCTAAAGGCGTCTCATTGTTTTCTAAAGCAGTCATCACTAAACGAGTGTAATCATCTCGCGTAGGAAGCACATACTTTCGACCTTTTAATGCATCAACATGGCTAACAAAATAATAACCACCTTCAGTACCAATGAATCTGACATAATCGTTATACCAACTATCGGCAATAGCAGGGCGATTGGTAAGAATAAGCACATTTGTAGCCTTAATTCGCATACAGAAGTCATAAACTGATAAGGTTTTGCCAAAGCGAGGTTTTGCATTCCAAAGGACCTCTCCTTTAGAATGATTATCATGATACTTTACGGTTTCAGTAACGAATCTCTCTTGTTCTTCACGAAGCTGATAATCCTGAACCCCTGAAAGATCTGTTAATATTCCATGATTCTCTCTGAATTCATAGAAAGCTTCTTTGGAAGTGGTGGGAGTAGTTCTAAACCATTCTGTCTTAGGTTTTCTTTCTATGTCCTTTTTTGTAGTTAAGTACCTATGAAAGTCATGGTCGCGAAATGGTTTATCATCATCTTCAAACTTTGCTCTTCCCGTCCATTCAAGCTTTGTTTTTGTATCAGATGTGTGAGTCTGTTGAGCAATTCTTTCATCTACAGCAGTTTTCAGATTCTCGTCAGCTTTAACCTCTGTATCTCCAATCTTTATCCATCCATCATGGGAATGATCATTGGGTGTAGTGTAAGCGTATATTGCTCTTTGAACAGGAGCCATAGAATTAATATTCTTAGAAGGATCTATTACGTTTGCCATATCAATTCATCTCCTTAACATAAGAATCTATGAAGCTTCGTTCGTCGTTAGAAAAGCCGTATTTATCAAAGAGCTGATTATCTATTTCTTTAATTGATTTTGACCAATCTATATCAGAATTAGCCGTAAAGTCTTGGAGAGGAACACACTTCCATTTTTCAACTGGATAATGTTGGGTAACTTTTAATAGTCCTAAAGCAGTTCTAGCAAACTTGGTTTTAACATATTTAGCAATATTCTCAGCCTCTTGACGTGTATCAATGCATCCAATACTTTGAAATGTTTGTGTATATCCTGTGTTTGGTGCAACGACAATTGGTTCGCCACACAATCTTGCAGGAACAGGATTGCCAATAAACCCGGACGCACCATCTGCGATTGAGATTAGAACCTTATACTTTTCATAATTGGCTGCAACATCTATGTATTTCAATAACACATACTTATTGCATCTCTGGTTATTCTGACGTCCAATTAAACAGCAATACTCATTTCCATCGTTGGGTTTCTCATCGAAGAATACTTCAGGAATAATATCAAATACATTAGTGGTTATTATTCTTAAATTACTAAATTCTCCCTTTTTTTCTTCTTTCGACAATTCATTTCTGTGAGCGATAATATATTCTGCTTTCTTACGTCTTTCAGGAAAATCAGCCCAAAATGCTTCTGATAAAGTATAAGCTGAATATGGGTACATAATCGTATCCAATCCTACAAAATCGGCACGAGATATTACCTTCTTCCTAATCTGATTCATTTCATTAAACGGAGAGTAATGCTCTATTTTTCCATAATTCTTTTGGCAATCTCTATAGCTAATTGCAATACCGCCAGCTATTGAAGTGTTGGGGAAAACATCAGCACTGTTACCAACATAATCAAGCACCGTAAAGTGTTCATCATTTAATCTTTCTTGGTTCCATTGCTTTGGAGTAGCTCCGCTATTAAATAAGTATTTAGCAGGCGTAATTAACTCGACTTTATCTGCAACCTTAAAAGAAGCATCCATGAATTCATGGTAAATCGGCATATCTTTAGTTGTATCTCTACTTTCTTGATAAGGTGGATTTCCAACAACCGCATAGAATTTTTTCATACTACTACGCTCCTTTCAGACTGTTATATGTATGGCTGCAATTAGCGCGCCAATCATAAATCTTGCTAAATGTATCTTCCTTGCTTATAACAGGAAGATCTCCTAATAATTCAAAAATAGAAATCTGATCTGACTCTGCTAAAGATTTAGTAGGAACTGTCCCTGTAAGGCCATCCATTTGCCAAAAATTCCATGAAATGATTTTTGCTGCTTCTTTGGCCTCTTTTAAAGTCGGTTTATTTCCAGTTGTTTCGACATAACTCTCATACCAAGCCATAAACACATTAATTCGTGCAATAAGAAGATTATCACCCTGGTATTCATAGCCATAAGAGCTTTGAAGTGCTCTTAAAGACCATTTTTGATAATCAATGTCTTGCGAGTTTTCTGCGACAAGTCGAAGTTTACGGTCTAAAAAGCCTATGCTATTAAAAACCGGAATCATTTCACCTGTAGAAGG
>JAEEGL013436868.1_pt1 | contig 14774 bp, 9 predicted proteins | sample 9134231 | NCBI WGS metagenome assembly JAEEGL01 (sample SAMN16246548, study PRJNA631951) | gut metagenome | biome: gut microbiome; feature: rumen; material: fiber-attached | host: Bos | place: Iran: Karaj | collected 2018-10 | reverse complement strand
ATCTGGGACGGAGCGGAGCCGGAGCCCGGTGTCATAAACGAAGAATATTTTAAGAAGATAGATGAGACCATAGATATGGCCGCAGCAGCAGATATCCCCGTATTTCTCGATATGCATCAGGATCTTTACGGATCGGTGTTCGAGGACGGCGCTCCCGAATGGGCAACCATAACGGGCGATTGCGAGCATATCCGTACCGAACTCTGGAGCGAGTCCTATCTTCTGAGCGCAGCCGTACAGAAGGCTTTTGACAACTTCTGGAGCAACGCAAAATGCACCACCGGGACGGGGTTAAGGGATCATTATGTGAAGCTCTGGAAATACATAGCGGGAAGATATGCCGGAAATCCATATGTGGTGGGCTATGATATTATGAACGAGCCTTTTCCGGGAAGCGACGGGTCGAAGATATTCGAACTGATCATGGATATCGCCGGAGAGGGCGGCATGGCAAGCCTCGAGGATGAGAAGAAGATCACGGAACTGATAGGGGCAATAGCGCCGATAACCGCGGAGTTTGAAACGAAGGTCCTTTCCCAGTTCTATTCGGAGGTCGGAAGAGCGGTACGCGAGGCAGATCCCGACACACTGCTCATGCTTGAGAGCAATTATTTCGCAAACGCGGCCATACCCACGGCACTTACGCCTGCAGTCTACGAGGACGGTACGGTGATCCCGGGACAGGTATATGCGCCGCATGGCTATGACATAACGGTGGACACCGGGAATTACGGAACAGGCGGCTTTGAAAGAGTCGGGTTTATATTTCAAACCATACTTGAGGGCGCTGAGCGCATAGGCCTGCCGACGATCATCGGCGAATGGGGATGTTATCCGAATGCAGGCAGGGCGGAAAAGGAGCAGGCAAAGTTTCTTTTAAACCTTTTCAGGCAGGCCTGTATAGGAAATGTATATTTTGATTTCTCCCATATCAGAGACGAAGGGATACTCGATACGATAAAAGAGCCATAGGACTTAACCTATGGCTCTTATTTTGTGCGATAAACGAATGCCCTCGGCAGCAAGCTCGCTTGCTGGACGAGGGCTGAGTGAACGGTCATTGAGCGGACTTCGTACGCGAGATGACCCGTCGAATCGAGTAGGAGTCAGCCTACTCGATCCTGAAATTACGCTATCATCTGCCGCTTACTTTCTGAAAAGTGTTTCGAAGTGATAGATGTTCGCATACTGATAAAGGTCGTTGCTTACAAGGTTGTCGGCAAGGTTATGAAGGGCAGGACTTACGAGACAGTAGGAGTTTGCGCCTTCCGAATATGCGATGGACCACAGATTCTTCTTGTGGAGATCGTAGATCTGAAGCGCGAGCTCGTCTCTCTTTGCGCTGTCTGCCGTATCGATCCACTGCTCGTAGATCTCAACAAGCTTTGCCATATCGCCGGTGGGAGCGACACCCTTGGAATGATCCGCATAATATGTACCGTATTCGCCGTACCATTCCGCCGCCTGTGCAACGGGAACGAAGGAAGCAGCTCTTTCCTTGAGTGAGAAGCCGCCCACGGACATATGAGGACACATTACCGCGATCCAGTTGTTGTCATCGATGATCGCATCATATGTGTTCACATCGTAGTTGGTAAGAGTTGTCTGAACATGAACGGCGTCATAATATCTCTTTAATACGCTGTAGATATAGTCGGCGCTTCCTTCAAAGGAGATGAAGGACAGTACGAAATCCGAGCCGTCGGCAAAATCGTAATATCCGTCCGCGCCCTGCTTCAGACCGCAATTCTGAAGGAGCTTCTGAGCCGCGGCAACATCGTAATCCGTCCACTTCTTCGACCATTCTTCGTCATAGCCGAAGTTGCCCGCTGAAGGAGCGCTTTGGCCGGGAGCAAGGAAGCCTTCGGAAATTCGGAGGGAAACCTCGTCACGGTCAACGCATATGGACATAGCCTGACGGAACTCGCTCTTTGCGAAGAGCTCCGCATAATTCTTATTTGTGCTGGTATAGTTAAATGTGATCTGGTTTGATCCCCAGCTGGAGCCGGCAACTGTCTTCAAAACAGCCTTGTCACCAAGTTCGGCAAGGAGGTCCGCAAGCTGTTCCATGCCTACTTCTATGCGGTCCAGCTCTCCGTTTGCAAGCATTGTGGCTGTATTGTCGCCGTCGGAAAGCTTCTTCATATAGATATTGTCAAAGTAAGGAAGCTGATTTCCTGCTGCGTCGATCTTCCAGTAGTACTTGTTTCTCTCAAGTATGCAGAGAGCCGATGATCTGGAATTGTTGCCCTCTTTGGTCGTGAGCACAAAGGAGTTGACAGTGGGAAGACCGGATGTGTTCCAGAAGTAATAGCATACGTTCTTTCCGAGGTCTTTGGCGGTAGAGTAGTTCAGACCCTTTGCCTGCGCGTTTGCAAGTACCTGTTCGTCCGAAAGTCCGGTGTCTGCCCAGTAATCATTCTTAACATAGTAGGATGAAGGGATGAGATCCTTAAGGTAGTGTGAAGGAGCCCAGCACCACTTGAAATCACCGTTTTCAATGAAAGCTCCGGGATACTTTGAGGTATCGAAGGTCCAAGTTACTGTGTAATCGTCCACTTTCTTAAGCGCGGCGCGGCTTCCTGTCTTGGCATCGATAAGAGCATCCCAGCCGGCCTTTGTGTCATAGTTGTTTACGTGTACCATATAGTACCAGAAGGTGATATCGTCAGCGTTGAAATCATCGCCGTCCGACCACTTCATGCCTTCTCTCAGATGGAAAGTCCATACCGTATAATCGCTGTTATGCTCATAACTCTTTATGACATTCGGAACATATGTACCGTCAGAGTTATAGCGGATGATGCTTTCAAGGACGGGTCTTGCGATGTCCCACGAGCCGCCGCCCAGCGGCATACAGTAGTTTCCGCCGTAAACACCGATCTCAAGCGGATTTCCCGCGGCATCGGTCCTTGCGATAAATACATTGTCTTTATCGGGAATTCTGTTCTCAACGGCGGGAAGCGTGCCTGCCTTCACCTTGGCCGTAAGCTCGGGAGCTTCGGAATATGTGAGCTTGTCCAGAGATATTGCAACCGGTGTGGGTGTTGCGGCTGCGGTCTCGGTCTTGGTCGTCGCAGTGCCGGTCTGTTCGATCTTTGTTCTGGTTGAGGTCCTTGTCCTCTTGTTGATCTTTATATTACTGTTCCCGCAGGCTGACAGTGATAAAACCATAACTCCTGCCATAAGCAGAGCCAATAGTTTTTTCTTCATGAGCATGATCCTCCTTATCCTTGTCATAACTTGAATCCCTTAAGTTCTGTCGTAAGGGAATCTGCTGCATTTCTGAGATCCTTGATGACATCGTTAAGGTTCTTTGCGGCATTCTGAGCTGCCAGAGCGGTATTTTCAACTTCCGTTGAAGCAACGGCGGTCTCTTCGGAGACTGCGGAGATTCCTTCAACTGCAGTAAGTGTATGCACTTTGGCCTTTTCCATCTCTTCGACCTGAAGTCCTATGTCTTTCAGATGGTTTGCGATCGTATCGACGTTTTCACCGATAACGTTGAATTCTTCGAGCGTTGTGGCAACAGCTTCTTCCTGCTGTTTAACGATCTCTTCGGCCTGCTTTGCGGCAGATGCGGTCTTTGTGGTCTTGGATGTAACCGATGTGATGATGTTTCCGATCTCTCCTGCCGCAACAGCACTCTGCTCGGCAAGCTTTCTGATCTCTTCGGCAACAACTGCAAATCCGCGGCCTGCTTCTCCGGCTCTTGCGGCTTCGATTGAAGCGTTAAGGGAGAGGAGGTTGGTCTGGCTTGCGATATCGTCGATCGTGGCTATGATGTTTCCGATGGACGAGGTCTCGCGGGCAAGTTCTTCTATGTCAACGATGACGCCTCTTGTAACATCGCTGGTCTCGTTGGCCTTGACTTTGAGGTTTTCAACGGCGCCGATACCGCTTTTTACGGAATCGTCCGCATCTGTTGCCATTGCATCGATGCCCTTGACATTTTCTCTTACGACCCCGATCTTTTCGGTGAGCCTGTCGGCAGCGGCAAGACAGTCACCCGCATCCGATGCTTCCTGGTCGAGACCCTTACGGATCTCGTTAACGGATGTCGTGATATTTGTGGACGCCGCAACAAGTTCCTCGGAGGCAACGCCGATATTGTCGGATGAAGCCTTTAAGGAATCGGCGGTAGCGGAAACCTTTGAAAGGAGACGCTTGGTGTTTTCTATCATCTTGTTGGCGGCAGCGGAGAGGATTCCGATCTCATCGTTCCGCGTGGTTTTGATCGTAACCGTAAGATCTCCGTGGGCAGCCTGCTCGAAGCCCTTGGATATGCCCTTTACGGCATTTCCGAGCCTGCTGGAAACTATGACGCCGACTAAGGACGAAACAACGGCAGCAAGTATGACGGCAATGACGGATGCAAGTCTGATGTTGCTTACGCTTGCATTGATGACGCTCTTGGGGATGCGGCTGCATATTACCGACCCGGAGTTTCCGATCTTTGCATATGTATAAAGGTATTCAAGCCCGTCTGCCTCGTCTATCATCCATTCGTAACCCGAGGAGGCGCTTGATGCCTTTAAGTCGTCATAAAATGTTGTAAATGCGAAATAGGTCTTGTCATCATCGCTCTTTCCCGCGGTTGTGGTCTCAACCTCATCGGGTGTGATAAATGCAAAGACGCTGCCTTCGCCGAGGTTGATACGGCCGAGCACATCGGTGGATATGTCGAGCTTTATATCGACTGAGATATATCCGAGCTTGTCGCCGAGAGAACTGTAAAAAGGCTTGATATATACGGCACAGTAGGGATCGCTGCTTATGCCCTTTGATAATTCATAGGAATCTATGAACGATCTGACGCCGATCCATGCGGATTCACCGGAGGCTGCCTTTATGAGGCTGTAGTCCGCGGTCTTCTCAAATTCGGCGGCAGTGGAAGAACCGATATAATCAACCATCAGATAGTTTCCGTTCGCAACGGAGAATGAGGTCTGCTTGAAGGACAGTACGGAGAGGTCTCCGACGATCCTGTCCGACTCTGCCAGGTTCTTGGCGCTTCTCTTAACATTGGAAAGGGCGCTTCTCAGTTCGTCGGCGTCTGTATATGCTCCTCCGTAAAGGTTTTTGAGCTCAGACAGACTTGCGAGCTGTTCGGCCTTGCTTTCAACGACTTCAAATGTCAGCTCATAGTACTGGGCAACCTGTTCCAGCGTTGTCATTGCGTTGGATTCGTAGGTCTTCTGCATTCCCTGTGAAGCTATGCTGTATGCGGTATAGCCCACGATCATAATAAATATGACGGGAATAAGGAAGAATGCGGTAAGTTTTACCCTGAGACTGTTAAATTTCTTCATATGATAGGATCTCCTTCCTTAGCCGATAGTTATACATGATGTAATTTATCAAAGAAAGTACAACAAAAATGAAATGTCTGACAAAAATACATGATAAGATTTAATATTCTAAATATTATTTTTTCGCACGGGGTACGGAAAAAAGATAAGTGACACGTTGTAAAAGCTCCGACAGACGTCGGAAAAAATCGAGGCGCGTTATTTGTATATACAATTTCTGAAAGCCGCTAAACGACTGGATTTCAGCGATTTTGCCTCTTGCATGCGCAGCTTTTTTGTGGTATTATCCGTTTCGTCAAAGAGAGTTCCGAGTGACAAAGCCGGCAGCACTTATAACTCTTATGTAATGCCTGAAACAGGAGGTAGATCATGAGAAAAGAAGCAGAACAGATGAGAGAAGCACTTATGAGTAAACTTGATATCATCCTCGAGGAGATCTGCAGCGGACAGGATGTCGAGCTGAGGCGCGCGGCAAACGGAGGACTGAAGGTGCTTGCCGTAAGAAAGAAGCTGATCGAGGTGTCTGACAGAGGTTAGGCATCGGAAAGAACCTGTCGGAAACAAAAACCGGATATGGCCGTGCAATTGGGCACGGTTAAAGCCATGGGGGCTATATGGTACGAGATATGTACCACATAGCCCCCTTTTATTGTTCCGGGCAACGGGGCCACCAAAGAAAAACATCAGGAGGTAGAACATGATGAAAGAAGAGATCGATACCGCTTATGAAGCGGCGAAACTCAGGATGATGCTGGACAATCCGGTATTATATCCGAACAGGGCGGTTTTCCGCAATGAACTAAAGTCAAGACTGCCGGCGGAGATCGAAAGGGTACCGAAGGAGGTGCTGGACAGCTACAAGGGTGACGGGAGGGTTGCCGGAGAAGTCTATCTTGCGACTCTTATAGCGATAACAATGAGCAACGAAAACGGAGCAGAGAACGGGAAACAGACCTTTAAGCCGAGTTACGAGGAGTGCTTTGAAATAGCGGTCGAAGCCGTAGGGGATCTGAATGGCTTATACCGTGATATTGTGCTTAAAAGGGCAGCCAATTTCTTCGAGGTCGATAAGAGAGAACTCGCAGAACTTATTCCCAAGGCCGCGGTTGAAGATATCATGGAGGTATACAGATGAGAAAAACAAATGCAACGGTAAACAGAAGGATCGAGGTTCCGGTAGCCGATATTATCGAGACCGCCGTAACAAGCAGCACGGACAGTAATTTCATGGAAGACCGGCAATATTTATGGATACCGGATCAACTCAACAGCAGAACGCTGTACAACGATGTCAGTAATTCGGCGGAACCATTCAAACCTTTGACTGAAGCAGAGGTGTACGATCTCGATTCAAGGGTAACGCTGATACGTGCCAAAAGCAAGGAAAACGCTCTGAAAGCCGTTGAATATCTGGCTCCTATACACAATGCCAAGGACGGCATAGGATACGACAAATATGTAGATAGGGAAGAGGCATATTCGGACCAGCCACTTGACTGCCCGAATCTTATACCTGTGATCCCCGCGGGAGAGCTTATTTCCCGTATCCGCGATAATCCGTTTGTCGGGGGCCTGTCAGGCATGAATAATCAGGTTCAGACTGCCATCAATGAGAGGCGGATCAAAAGGTACTACGATTTCCAGAAAAGGGAGCCCGTGATCATAATAGGCCAGTCCTATTTCTTTGATTCCTTTCCTGTACATTTACTTGGCAGCTTTTCGGAAAACAGGAGGATCTATATCTGCCTTTTCGGAGACTGTCAGTTCGCTGACTCGGACTTTTTATTGGGCGACGGCTTAGGCGATCCGGACGGAACGGACTATCAGGTCGTAACAGATGGAGAGTTGGAGCTGGTATTGGCAATGGATGCGGGAGTTATCACACTTGATGAACGTGATGATGTCAACAAACGGTATTTATTAAAGCTTTTGGATGACATAGCCTTGTTCTACGATGTCAAGTTCGAAAAAGGCTTTAACAAAACGGCATTTATCAGCAGAGTCATGGAGGTCAAAAAAGATAACAGGGCATACATGATCGACAAACTTGTACACCGTGTATCAGAACGGACAAAATCCGGCAAGGTGGGCAAAGATTTATTCAGGCTCATCGGAAAGCTCGAAGCTGATACCGTGAACGTAAAAGGATGGAACAAAATCGACAGCTTGATCGGCTGCGAGGAGATAAAGCAGAAGATTCATAATGTTGTGGACAGTATGACTTTTGCGCAGGCGAGAAGATTACATAATCAAAAGGGACTGATGCCTTGTACTATGGTATTTGCCGGAGCTCCGGGCACCGGAAAGACAAGCGTAGCCGAGGCACTGGCCGAGATACTTGAAGATCAGGGGATTCTCCAAGACAAACGTTTTATAAGCATATGTGCCCCTCAGCTTCAGGCACCGTACCTCGGACAGTCCGCGCATCGTGTGGCACAGCTGTTTGCGGAAAATGACGTGATCTTTATTGATGAAGCCTATGCGCTGGCAGAGCAGAAAGACAGTCTGTATGCCCGTGAAGTCCTTGCGCAGCTTTGCGTGGAGATAGAAAACGCCTCCAAAAAACAGAACAAGCTGGTCATATTGGCAGGATACGGCGGGGATGATTCGGATGAAAAGTCGAATGCGATGAAAAGGTTTTTGGAAGCAAATCCGGGAATCAAGTCGAGGATCGCAGCCGTAGTAAACTTCAGAAGCTACAGTGCAAAGGAATGCGTCAACATTACAAACGGCATTATCAAGAACGAAGGCTATGTCATCGGTGAAGACGAGTTCGAGGCTGTTGCGGAAAGTCTTAATCGTTTCTTCGAAAAAAGGATCCTGACCGAAGGCTTCGGAAACGGCAGAGAGTGCAGAAATACCGTAATGCACGCTGTTCAGAAGGCTGCATCCCGTATCGTAAAGGGCAGGAAGATAAACGAGATTCCGGAAGAAGAGCTGAAAACGCTTAAGAAGGAAGATATCATCGGGGCGATCTCGGAAATGGAAAACAGTGAGAAAGCTTCGAACGGAAAAACCGATGCAAGGATCGGATTTATAGCATGATAAGGAGGAAGAAGAAATGATGATACCGATGGTAGTAAAACAGGGAACATACGGAGAGCGTGGGTATGATATCTACTCGAGACTGCTTGAGGACAGGATAATCATGCTGAACGGAGAGATCGAAGACGAAGTGGCGGGCCTGGTTGTAGCGCAGCTTTTGTATCTCGATTCCGTTGATCCAAACAAGGATATAAGCCTTTACATCAACAGTCCCGGGGGTTCGGTCTCGGCGGGACTTGCGATATACGACACAATGAAGCTGGTGAAAGCCGATGTGAGAACGATATGCGTTGGGCTTTCTGCAAGCATGGGCACGATACTTCTTGCGGGAGGGACGAAGGGCAAGCGCTTCGCCCTTCCGAATTCCGAGATCATGATCCATCAGCCGTCCGGCGGAGTCAGAGGACAGGCAACGGAGATCCAGATCGTTGCGGAGAACATAATAAAGACACGTAAGAGGCTGAATACGATCCTGGCCGCAGACACAGGAAAACCCTACGATGTTATAGCGGGAGACACGGAAAGAGATCATTATATGACTGCGGAGGAAGCACTGGATTACGGTCTTATAGATAAGGTGATCGGGTATTGATAAGTAATACTGCCGATGACGAATGTGGGACTGAGGGCGTGTGAACCAGTAACGGATAGACTTTCTTTTCGCAGAATAGGAAGAACAATAAGTTGATTTAGGTATTATAATGTAATATAATTTTATTGAGAATTCTTATTTTTTAATAAGAATTCTTTTATTTTGAGAGATGTATCGGAGGCATTGTTATGACAAATGAGCACTTTATTGGTATTCTTGAGGCTCCGAAGGTAAGTATTACGGAAAAAGGTGAAATGATAAGAGGATTTTCAGCAAAAAAAATCGCAGAGGACCTTTGCAAGAGATTTAAGGATTTTAAGCAAGATAAGTCCGATGAGAGTATGATCAATTATAAAGATATAAAGATATCAATAAAATCGCTTAGTAAAAACGGATATACTTGCGATATTAATGAAGGAGATTATTATCTTTTATTTGAAAGATCTGAAAATGGAGAGTTAATAGAAGGAGTAAATACAGCATACTTCATTTATTTGCAACGTCCTGCAGGAAAAAAAGAAAAAGGGGTTATTCATGAGCATGATAAGAAACCGATAAAAATAGAAGATATTTTGAAAGAAATAGACAAACTTAAAGTAGGGGAATCGAAATGATCAGCATTACGTATGAACAATTATTTGATATCCAGGATGAATATGAAGTTACCGAGCTTATATGTACAACAATGTCATTTGAGATAGACGAACAGATAAAGATATTAGGGTGTATGATGAAAAAAGCGGAAATGAAACGTGTTAATGAGAACTTTTCCGGGACACAAAATGCGTTACTTTCAGAGGTAACCGCTGTAATAAATAAATGCTACTTCTTTTATGATAAAGAGAGAACAGATTTCAAGTTGGATAAGGCCGACAACTATGCCGGGCTGTATACTGCTTTGTTGGCCATGCATTGCCCGGTTAAAGCCGAAAACGGCGTTTTCCATCCAAAGATCATACTTTGTAGGTATGAAAACAAAAATAAAAAGGTTTTTTATAAATTGTTGGTTTCAAGCAGAAATCTTACTTGTTTGCACTCTTTCGAAGTGGGCGTGCAGTTAACAGGGGAACATAACAGTGATCCAAACGACAAACCGAACCACAATCTTTGTGAGCTGGTGAAATGGCTGGCTGAAAGGGTTTCCGATAAAGAAAAGAGTGACAGGCTTAAAGAACGTGCAAAAGAATTGGAATCATTTTCTTTTAAAGCTCCGGGGAAGGAACCGAAAGACATCTTGATAAGAGTCTCCGGAATTGATCTGGGCCAAGGTCAGCAAGACGAAGAATTGGTTGATCAGTGGGAAAAAGAAAACAAATGTGGAAAAAAAGAACTATATATACTATCGCCGGACTACGAAACCGACAAGGACCAGATTGAAAAGTATCACAAAATTTATTATCCTACCCAAATGGATGAGAACCCATGTGATCAGGGGAAAACAACTGATCAGAATGAAGATAAAGGGGTAAATACTCACGCAAAATTATATTATTTCCCGGGAAAAGAGACGGTATGGCTTGGATCATGCAATTCCAGCGAAGCTGCAATGAAGGGAAAGAATATCGAATGTATGGTACGTATCAGGGGAATCAAGGATGATCTTATAAAGGCAGATGACGAATTCTTGTGGGTTTTTGAACGTAAATGCAAGAGGTATCTAAAAGGAATAGACAATAAATGCGATAAGTATAAGCTTTGTAAGCAATTAAGTGAAATCCTGGACAATTGTGAGATTAAAGGAAAAGATGAAAGAAGTAAGGACGGAAAACGATTAGCCAATATAAGTATTAGATCAATAAAGCTTGAGGAAGGATACAGGCTGGAATTATTACCGCTTGGAATGCATGAAAAGGATAATAAGGACGAGAGTAAATGGCAAGAGTATCGTTGCGGGAAGGACACGTACATTTTTAGGGGGAGTAAAGCCGAAAAACCAAATGGACTACTTCGTGTAAGGTTGACCTATGAGAATAATTCCGCTGAGAAACAAGAGTTTTTTTATAAGGGGATCATTGACAGCTGCATCAACAGATCTTCAGATGAGATATGGAGAGGTATGGTTAACGAAAGATGGCTGGATTCCTTGATGCAAGTAAATACGCCTAAAGCAATTAAAGAGATAAAAGATGATTTTATGAGTTTATACAATCTTGCGAAAGAACTGGATCTTGAAGAAGAAAAAATGAATGAATTGGAAAATATGAAAAAGCTGTTTAGGTGTTTTCTTAGTAAAAAAGAGAAAAAATAGGAGAAATTATATGTCTATTACGCTTTCAAAATTCCAGGAAAACGCATCAAAAGCCGCAATCGAGGCTTTTAAGGACAATAACATGCGATATCTGATAGCGGATGAAACGGGTCTGGGAAAGACCATAATAGCCAGAGATATCATTGACAAATTGAAAAAACAAAAAAAATCTCTTGTTGTTTTTTATTTCGGTTCAAATTTGATGCTCTTGGAAAACACAATTAATGAAAAACTAAAAAAAGGCACAGATTGGGAGTATAAAAATACACCTGACCGATTAGGCATGATGGTAAAGGAGGATAGAATAAGGGAAGAAGGCAAGGTGAAGATCTACGGTTTTTCAGCTAATCTTATCGGCGGAGGTTCCTCTAAAGGTAAAGGTTCGGTTGATAGCAAAAACCTTAATTATGAAAGACCGTATTATAAGAATGTTGTATCGAATCCCAATAATCCCAAAGAAAAATTCAGCAAGTATGCAGAGGAACTTCGTAACCTCAAATTGATAGATGAAAATGAAGAGAACGGAGTAAAAAATCTGATCGAAAAGAAGAAGTGGGACGATAACGAAGACATAACGCCAATACGGAGGTTGTTTGAGATTATCACGTTGAAAAATAAAAAATACAGCCCCGATCTGATCATATTTGATGAATTTCACAGGTATGATGACAGAGTTGTTGATTTTTGTAAGCTTATCGGCAATATTAACCGAATTAACTCTGTAAATCCAATTAAGATTCTTTTTCTTTCCGCAACACCATACAATTATTATCCGGAATTGAATGGTTGCATTACTTCGGATGTTGAGATGGAAGATGATGAAGATAACGATAAGGGAGGTCGAAAGATACGGAATTTTAAAGCCCTGCTGGATATGCTGAATCCTGATTTGAACGCTGAATATGATAAGTATAAAAACGGAACCATCAATTCGGAAGAGTTCTCGGGAATACTGAAGAAAAAGTGTATTTATCGAAATGAACGTCTTTCTGATGGGGATCAGAAATATCTTTCGCTTCCTACCATTGACGATTACACTAAAGAGGATTTCTCCGACTGCTTTTTGTGGGAGAGTGAACTGGTTGATCTTGGAAGAGAAAAGCGATTCATGCGACTTTGTTCCGGAGTTTACAGTTTTCCCTTAAAGGTCTATAAGGAAAATGGTAAATCGGATTTTTACGATGCTTTGTATTCACCGAATGAGGTTTACCAACTACCTGAGGAATATTTTATATTTGATAGTGCCGGAAAACTAAAGCGAACGAAGGAGTATTGGAATAATCTTCGGTTGAAATGTATAGAATATTATAATGCAGAAAAAGGCAGGGATTTGTTGTGGGTTCCGCCGTCAATACCCGAGTATCCATTGGAAGGAAAGTATAAAACAACCGATTTTAGCAAATTGATGATTTTTTCGGCATATAAAATGGTGCCGCGTGCAATATCCGGAATTTTCTCTTCCTATGTATCTGATGATGTTAATATTACGGCAGAAGAAAACATCGATCTCACGATAATTGATGAAAACGTTAATAAATGTGTTAAACCCGGCAGGACTAAGGAATTGGCATTGCTCTATACCGAAGCACTGAAAGAAATAGGTAAAGAGTTATTTTCGGAAGAGAAACATTCGGTAGAGAGATTATGCGAAAAGGTAGAAGAAATACTTAAGCGCAAACAAGACGATTTGTTTGAAAAGCCTGAGGAAGCAGATCTTAAGCTTATAGCCAAATATGTTATAGGTTCGCCGTATTTTTGTGCATTAAGAGTATTTGAAGATGACGATAAGGCAGAACAGGTTCGCGTTGGGTTTAATGAGTATTTTAAGAAAGAAGGTATAAGACAGGCGATTGTTCATTGTGGGATCAAGAATAGTGAAGGCTTGCTGGTTTATTGTATAGAAGGTGGGTTAAATGCCGTTTTAAGAGAATACAAGTTTGCAGGTGGAGATGCGGATCATCTTATCAGGGCATTACAATATGGCATATACGATATTGATAAAGTCGGCTGTGATAATGAGAAAAAGAAAAATGCATGCTCTCAGGTACATGTATACACAAAGGAAACATACATTAATCTTCAGGAGCCTTTAGTAATAAAATGTCACTACGCCGAACGGTTTAATGCCGATTTTACAGATACAGGGGAAACGGATACAGCCATCACTCCGAGAGAGCATTTCAGCAACTGTCATAATGCCTTTAACTCTCCGTTTTGGCCCATGATCCTTTGTACTACATCTGCCAATCAAGAAGGATATGATCTCGATAGATATTGTAATCGGATCATGCATTACAGTCTACCGAAAAATACTATGTCATTTGAACAAAGAGACGGTCGTATTGACCGCAGATTAAGCTTACTGGCGCGCCGCAGAAGGGCACAGTTGTATTCATCCGATTATGACAGATGGGATCCTAAATTATGGGAAACTATATTCAGCAATAATGAGGATGATTCGGATGATTCGGGAATGTCACCGTATTGGACTCAAAAAGGATACATTGATGAAGCACGCAAAAAAGGATATCCCCTGTGGAAACTGGAACGGGTAATTCCATATTTTCCGATGACAGCGGAACATGTGTACTATAAAAATCTACTAAATAACAAGAATAAATATCGTGGGCATTTTGGATTGCCGAACGAATCTGACCCTGCAATAGAGACAATGCCGCAACACTTAAAACTGAATGATATATAATAATGGGGTGTTATATTCGGATGCCCCGGTAGTTCTACTTTTTTCTTGAAAATATCGGGGAATTGTTATACAATGCCGTAATAAACCATAAGTATAGTGCAAAGGAGACAGTTATGGCACGAGAATATAATCCTGAAGTCATTGAGAAAAAATGGCAAAAGTATTGGGAGGAGCATGACACATTTAGGACGGATGTACGTGATTTTTCACGGCCTAAGTTTTATGCGCTGGATATGTTCCCTTATCCTTCCGGTGTCGGCCTTCATGCGGGACATCCCGAAGGCTATACCGCTACGGACATAGTTTCGAGAATGAAGAGAATGCAGGGCTTTAATGTCCTCCATCCCATGGGATATGATTCTTTCGGCCTTCCTGCCGAGCAGTATGCAGTCACCACCGGTAATCATCCGAACGGCTTCACCCAGGAGAACATCAAGACCTTCTCCAAGCAGCTGAAGGAACTCGGCTTTGACTATGACTGGCACAGATGCATAGCGACATCGGATCCCTCCTTTTATAAGTGGACACAGTGGATATTCAAGCAGCTTTATCTTGCAGGATATGCAAAGCATATAGATATGCCCGTGAACTGGTGCGAGGAGCTCGGAACCGTGCTTTCGAACGATGAGGTCATCGACGGAAAATCGGAGCGCGGCGGCTATCCCGTTGTCAGAAAGAATATGAAGCAGTGGGTCATCGATCAGCCCGCATTTGCAGAGAAGCTCCTTGAGGGGCTTGATGAGATCGACTGGCCCGAATCCACAAAGGATATGCAGAGACACTGGATCGGAAGATCGGAAGGTGTCGAGGTCAAGTTCCAAATTGTCGGCGGAGGAGAATTCTCGATCTTCACCACATGTATCGAGACCATTT
>JAEEGL013017379.1_pt1 | contig 14774 bp, 15 predicted proteins | sample 9134231 | NCBI WGS metagenome assembly JAEEGL01 (sample SAMN16246548, study PRJNA631951) | gut metagenome | biome: gut microbiome; feature: rumen; material: fiber-attached | host: Bos | place: Iran: Karaj | collected 2018-10 | reverse complement strand
TTTATGCTACGCGGATGTTGACGGCCTTGAACATACCCAACAGCAGCCATAGTTCGCTGTCAATGCCTGATAGAGGTGCAGTTTTTTACTATGGTCTTCATTCCATCGCACATGGATGAAAGTGCAGGGTACCGTTTTTGCGCAAAAGGGAAGGAAGGGCTTCTTTTTTTTACGAAAAATGGCGTGCCAATGGGGGTGGTGGGGAGATTTTTAAATTTGTAATGCCAGTGAGCAGTATTTGAAGTTGGCGGAAGAACTTGATGAGGGTGTTGGTGATGAACTGAGAACTAGGAAGAAAAGTTCACAGAAAACCAGGGAGAAAATTGTTCAAATTATAAACAATAATCCGAATGTAACTACAGCTGAACTGGCAGAACTGTTGGAATTAACAACTAAAGGTATAGAATGGCAGTTAAAACAGCTTAAAGAGCACAATATTATCCGTCGTGTTGGTGCAGATAAAGGCGGGTATTGGGAAATAGTGAAGTAAACCAAAATAAAATCTAAATGCATTAAAGAAAATAATAGAATGGACGGTATGTAATTACCGTCTTTTTTTTTGATAATGTGGCTCCAAAAGTCGTTACCGAAAAAATGAATGCACCACTCCAAAAAGTCCTCAAACTTCAGGAGCAGATTATGGAAAAGTTTTAGTTGGGCGGTTCCCCGTCGGCCATTGCATGTCCGCCGGGGTCGGCTGTTCCGCAATTCCCTAACGGTCAGCCGCTTCCTTCGCTCCTTACAGTCGCTCAGTCCAGTGGCCGTTCGCAAACTTCGTTTGCTCCGTTGCTCCATAGCCTACCGCAATTTATAATTTGCAAAAAACTCACTCCTCTTTAGTTGTTGTTTTCTAATATTATACTTATATTAAGAGTAAAAAAAACAATCTGCTAATTATTATGGATATTATGGAGAGTGTTTAACAGTGAAAGTTCAAAGTCCTTATACAAAAATTATTATCGATTACAAAAAATCAAAGATAATCGAAAGATTTCCTGAATTAGATAATCCCCAATTAGATAATTATATAAGTCTTTACAAATACATTTCTAATGTACCAGAATGCTTCTTTAATGAAGAAGTATTTAATTTGTTCTATGGCTGGTTAATGTCAACAGATGTATCAAATCGTGATTTGCTTGAATCATATTTTTCAGATAATGAAAAGCGTATTTCTAATGCAATACGTAATCTTAATCAGATTAATGAATTAAGAATACATGATGAAAATATTCAGGGAAAAGATGATTACAATTTACTTGAAGTAATAGATAATTGTATTCATCATAATTATTTGCGAATGATAGAAGGTGTTTTGGCTCCGTTAATTTATTCTGTTTCATTTATTTCCAGAATTAATAGAAATAAAAGTCCTGATGATTTAGATGTTTATAATTCAGTTGAAGAAATACAAAAACAACATCTAGAATTAAATATTCTTGTAATGCCCTATAAACATATTGTTAGAAATGGTATAGCACATGGTTCTGTTGACTATTTAAATAATGAAATACAATACACAGATAAAAAGGGTAATAGTGAAACTCTTTTTTATGCAGATGTTATAACGTTGTTTGATGAATTAATCGATTGCTGTAATGCTATGGTGCTTGCACTTAAATTGTTTTTAATAAAACATAATAAAGATGAATATAAGTTTCCTTGTGCATTTCTAATAGAAGAATTAAAAGCTCAAACAGAAAATATATGGCTTGAAGTTAATAATTGTTTGCCAATGACAATTCTAGGTGATAAATCTCAATTGCTAGTATATACATATGTAAAAACAACAGATATTCTGAAAGTTAATCTTTTTATGTATCAAATAGCGAATATTGCAGAAACTCTTTTACCTGATTATGAACGATACTTTATAACTTTCAGATCAAATTGTGCTTATCCTGGTTGGTTTTCTTTTGATGGAAATAAACTGACAATTGCAAGAATGTCTAAAACAGATGATTATAAAGTTTTTGTTGAAGCTATTGAGGAAGCAGGGATTTTATTCAAACCAAAATGGAAGTTTCCCAAATTGGTTTATAAAATTGATAGCTTTATAGAAAGCTTCTTCATTTGTAGTTTAAAATTAAAAGAAGATTTACAAAAAATCTTTATGAAAGCAACAATAAAAAAATAAAAACTTCCGACATACATAGAACTGGTTGTTTTGGTGTTGTAAAGGCTAATATTGAATTATGTATTCAAGATGAACTAAATACTAAGGCATATATACAAAATCATTATCGAGCAATAGTGCGTTCTGTATTTAAACAAGTAAAGTTTTCTGGAAAAAACGATTGTATTCTTAAAATCTTACCATTAGGTTTTTACAAGTATTTCAGTTTATTCAAAGTCAATGCGTAAAAGAGCATATAACCATTATGGTTTAGAAAAAGACCTTGTTTGTGTAATCCAATATAAAAAATTACAAAAAATTAGTTGTCCTAGCTTATTTGAATCAATTATAGAACAACATGGTTTGTATCGAATTGAGTGGAACAAAAAGTGGTTGGAGAATACGAATATATCAATATGAGTCATATTTATCTTCTATTTCCTTAATCGCTTTATTATTTTCGCTTATTATGATAAAATATCTGTATTTAGAATAATTAAAAATGATTATAAAACAAAATGTTTCCAATAGATTTATTGAAATAGAATGAACAAGGGGAAAAATATGCAAGCATTAATGTTAGCAGCAGGAATGGGAAAAAGATTAGGACGATACACTCAGAATGGTACTAAATGTATGGTTCAGGTAAACGGAAAAGCTCTTATTGAATATGCTATAGAAGCTTTGGTAAAAGCTGGAATTAAAAAGTTTATCATAGTTACTGGTTATAGAAATGAAATCTTAAAAGAATACATCAAATCAAAATTTGATGAAAAAAAATTAAATGGAATGGTTATCGAGTATATTGATAATCCAATTTATGATAAAACAAATAATATTTATTCATTATGGTTGGCAAAAGATAAGCTTATAGCAGATGATACTGTCCTTCTGGAAAGTGATGTAATCTTTGATGAAAAAATACTTTTTGATTTAATCAATAGCAAAGATGAAAACTTAGCTATGGTTTCTCATTTTGAGCCATGGATGGATGGAACATGTACTTTGTTAGATGAAAACAAAACTATTGTGGGTATGCTTGATAAGGCACACTTTAATTGGTCGGATATCAAAGATTATTATAAGACTGTTAATATTTATAAACTTTCAAAATCTTTTTCAGAGCAATATTATGTGCCATTTCTTGAAGCTTATCAAAAAGCCTTTGGAAAAAATGAATATTATGAAACTGTATTGAAAGTTCTTACCTTCTTGGGAAGTGGAAACCTGAAAGGGTTTGAAGTTAGAGGTGACCAGTGGTATGAGATTGATGATCCTGCTGATTTAGCTATAGCAGAAAATAGATTTGCACCCACTGCAGAAAAACTCAGAATGATGGAAAACCGTTATGGTGGTTATTGGAGATTTCCACAGATTGTTGATTTCTGTTATCTTGTAAATCCTTTTTTTCCTCCGAAAAAGCTTAGTGAAGAATTAAAATCTAGTTTTGATATTCTTTTAAGAGCGTATCCAAGTGGAGCAAAAGAACAGAACTTACTAGCTGGGAAGATTTTTAATGTCTTACCTGAACATATTGTTGTGGGCAACGGAGCTGCAGAGCTTATAAATTCTTTCTGTTCTATGGTTACTGGAAAAACTGCAATTCCTTATCCTACATTTAATGAATATCCTGCTCGTTTTTGCAATTCAGAAACTGTAGAAATTCCAGTTGATAAAAATACATTTGATTATTCTGTATCTGATATTTTAAATACGGTTGATAAAACTAATGCAAATAATGTTCTATTAATTAATCCAGATAATCCAACAGGTCATTTTTTGAAAAAAGAAGATGTATTAAAACTTCTTGATGAATTAAAAACAAGAAATGTTCAGTTAATATTTGACGAATCATTTATTGATTTTGCTGATAAAGAAATACGTTATACATTAATTGATGAAAGCATAATTGAAAAATACCCGAATCTTGTAATTATTAAGTCAATTAGTAAGAGTTATGGTGTTCCAGGTTTAAGATTGGGTATTTTAGTTAATTCAAATCATGAATTGATTGAAAAAGTAATCAAAAATAATTCAATTTGGAATGTAAATTCATTCGGTGAATACTTCTTGCAAATTTTTGACAAATATAAAAATATTTATAAAGACTCTTGTAATAAATTAGCAGAAGAACGGATTCGTTTTTCAAAAGAATTAGGAAATATATCAGGTATAAAAGTTTATCCAAGTCAGGCTAACTACATACTTTGTGAGTATAATGGTAAGATGTCTATTACAGAATTAACAGAAAAACTTTTAGAGAATCATAATCTTTTAGTAAAAAATTTAGTTCGTAAACATCTTTTTGAAGATAAAAATTGTATGAGAATTGCTGTAATTGAGCCAGATAATAATGATTTGTTAATTAGTGCATTAAAAGAGGAACTTTAAGTTTAATGAAAAACCAAATCAAGGCTGGGGCAATTCTTACTTATATCTCATTGTTTGTAGGTAATGTTGTTACTCTATTTTATACTCCATTCATGTTAAGAACACTTGGTCAGGGAGAATATGGATTATTTAGTTTAGCACATGCAGTTGTTGGATATTTAACCGTACTTGATTTCGGATTTGGTAGTGCAACTATTAGATATACTGCAAAGTATCGGGCTGAAGGAGAAATAAAAAAAGCTGAATCATTGTATGGAATGTTTATAATACTATATGGTTTAATAGGATTAATAATTTTTTTTCTTGGAATAATAATCGCAGCATTTGCTGATAGTTTATTTGCAAAAGGGTTATCTCCTACAGAGATTGTTATTGTAAAAAAATTACTTATATTATCTACAATCAATTTAGCTGTCTCCTTTCCTTTTGGTGTTTTTACTTCAATTATTACTGCTTATGAAAAGTTTATTTTTTTAAAAGTTACGGGCCTTGTCAGGTTATTATTAAATCCTTTAGTTTATGTTCCTGTTCTTCTTTTAGGATATAAATCATATGGTTTAATAATAGCATCAACAGTATTGAATTTTATATTTTTATCAATAAATGTATTTTATTGTATTAAATTTCTAAAAATTCGAATCCAAATCGGTCATTTTGATTTTTTATTACTAAAAGAAATATTAAATTATTCTGTATGGATTTTTATTGGAACTGTAGTTAATCAATTATGGTGGAATGCAGGTCAATTACTATTGGGAGTTTTTGCATCATCGGTAGCAATAGCAATATACAGTATTGCTATGCAATTTAAAACATATTTTGAATCTTTTGCTACTGCTATAAGTGGGGTCTTTTTACCTAAAATGACAGCAATGGTTTCTTCTGGTGCTAATGATCAGGATTTTACAGATTATTTTATTAAAGTTGGACGACTCCAATTTATTGTCATAGCTTTGATTACAACAGGGTTTATTTTGTTTGGAAAACAGTTTATTACAATCTGGGCTGGTTCGGATTATATACAATCTTTTTATGTGACATTGATTATATTTATTCCATTATCAATTGTTGACACACAAACATTGGGAATAACTATATTGCAGGCCAAAAATAAACATAAATTTAGATCCCTTTTATATCTTGGTGTTGCATTGCTATGTGTAATTATTTGTATTCCATTTATAAAAACGTTGGGGGCAATTGGATGTGCTATTGCCACTGCAGTTGCACTGATAATAGGTAATATAGTGATTATCAATTGGTATTATTATAAAAAAATAGGATTAAATATACAAAAATATTGGTTAGAACTTCTTTCAATGATGCCTGGAGTTTTAATTGCATCAGTATTGTCTTATCTTATACTAAGATTTATACCTTCATTAGAGTCTTATAAGACTTTAATACCTGCAATGGTTATATATTCACTTTTCTATATACTCATAATGTTTTTTTTAAGTTTTAACAAATATGAAAAATCATTAGTCTTGAATTTATATTTAAAATTAAAATTTAGGAGGAAGAATAATGATTAATTTAAAATATGGAAGTAATACTATTGATTTAAAGAAAATTTGTATTATTGGTGGTGGTAATGTTGGTATTGCAGCTGCAATTGATATTTCTCAAAATGATGAAATATCTACAATTCTTATAACTTCAAAAAATAAGATTTTAAATAATAAGATATTAAAGTTAAAAGATTCTGATACAAATGAGGTTAGAGAAGGAAGAAATATCCTTGTTACAAATAATTATGATGAATTAAATGATGCTGATGTAGTTATTATAACGCAACCTTCTTTTTGTATACCAGAATTAAGTGAAAAAATGAAAGATTATATTCCTAAGATAATTCTTTTTGCTCCAGGTTATGGTGGAAAAGAATTATATTTTAGATCTTTTGTAGAAAAAGGATGTTTAGTCGGAGGTTTTGATCGTTCTTTGTATATAGCTAGATTAAGTTCTGAAACCGAAGTTTTAGCATCAAAGAAAAAAACAATTCGGTTAGCTACTATGGATATTCAAAAAACCGAACTTTTATGTTTTTTGGCTACTGTTTTATTTGGTATAAATGTCATTCCATTAAAGAATTATTTAACAGTTGCATTTACTCCATCAAATCCTATTTTACATACAGCAAGATTATATTCGTTGTTCAAAGAGATCAATTTTGAAACATGCCTAAAATCAAATATAAAATTCTATGCTGATTGGTCAGATTATGCTTCAGAACTGTTGTTTAAAATGGATAAAGAATTGCTTGCTATTTGTAATGCATTAGAAGGATTGGATATGAGTGGAGTGATACCAAATTCTGTACATTATGAATCAAAATCTGTAAAAGAATTAACAAGTAAAATTACTTCAATAAAATCATGGCACGATATTGATGCTCCTGTTATAAGGAAAGAAGATGGTTATTATGTTGATTCAAATTCTAGATATTTTAAAGAAGATTTTCCATATGGTTTATGTAATTTAATTGGTTTTGCTAAAGTTTTAAATGTAGAAACCCCAACAATGGATGAAATACTAAAGTGGTATCAAAGAATTAGTGGTATAGAATATTTTGATAATAATGGGCAATTTCGGGGAAGTGGATTACATAATACCTGTGTTCCACAGAATTTTGGTTTAAATACTTTAGAAGATATAAAACAGTTTTATAGATAATAATGTAAGTGGTTCAAATAATGACAAGACTTTCAAAAGAAGAAATAAGAAAACTTGGTTTGCAAATTCTAAAATTTGTTTCAAATTTTTGTGAAGAAAATGGAATAAAATATATTTTGTCTGATGGAACTCTAATAGGAGCTGTAAGACATAAAGGTTATATACCTTGGGATATGGATATTGATATAAGTATGCTTAGGGCCGATTATGATAAGTTTTGTTCATTGTGGAAAGATAATGATAAATATAAATTGGTTTGTCCAGAGACTAACACGAATAGTTGTTTATCTTTTTCAAAGGTCGTGGATAAAAACACACTAACATTTGAGCATGGGAAAAAATCAGTTGCTGAAGGAATGTGGATTGATATATTTCCTTTGGATGCTGTTCCTTGTGAAAAGGAACAAATTGACGAGCATTATAATAGATTAATCAATTTATTTGATAAATATAATCGTTCCTATTGGATATCCTTAGATAATAATATGTTAACTCGTTTTTTAAGAAAATTGAAAGCAAGTATAATTACAAATGATATTCGTCTATTTTTTGATACAACATATAAAAGATATAAATCACTTTATAATGAAGCTATAAAATATAATAATATCCAATATGAAAATGTTACGAATAAAATGGTTATTTATAATAGATCTCAAACAAATAGAAAATATGGTTTTAAAAAATCTTGTGTCGAGGATTTTGTTTATAGTGATTTTGAAGATTGTAAATTTCGAATACCTAAAGATTATGATGAATTATTGCAGAGCTATTATGGGAATTATATGGAATTACCACCAGTTGAAAAAAGAGTAGATAATCATTCGTTAGAAGTTTTTTATAAATAATAATTATTAGTATAGAGGAAAAAAATGATTCCAAAAATTATACACTATTGTTGGTTGAGTAACGATCCTTATCCTGAAAAATTAGTAAAATGTATGGATACATGGAGACAAAAATTACCAGACTATGAATTTATGCTATGGAATTTTGAAAGATTCGATAAGAATTCTTCAAAATGGGTTGAGCAAGCTTTTGATAATAAAAAATATGCTTTTGCTGCTGATTATATTAGATTATATGCTATATATCATTATGGTGGCATATATATGGATATGGATATTGAAGTTTTAAAATCATTTGATGATTTGCTTAATACAGATTTACTCTTAGCTTATGAAAATGATGAAGAATCAGGAATTGAGGCTGGCTGTTTTGGTGCAATAAAGGGTAATCCAATTATAGGTGAATGTTTAGAATATTATAAAAATAGAAGTTTTATAAAGGACAATGGGAGTTTTGATGTATTACCTTTACCAAAAATAATGCAAAAGATACTTAGTAAATATGAAAATGTTTTTATACGAGATAGATATACATTTACATGTAAATCTTATGAAGATGGTAATGTAATAACAAAAGATTATAGCTATTCTATCCATAATTTTGCAGGAAGCTGGACAACAAAAGCACAACAATTATATGATAAAAAAAGAAAAAGCATATATAAAAAATATGGAAAAAAGGTAGGAAAAGTATTGGTATTACCTTTTTTCTTGCATTGGCAGTTAAAAGACAATGGAATCTCTAGTTTTTTTAAAAAAGTTTTTAGGAGATTAAAAAAATAATATGTTGAATCCTACATATTGGTGGATATTTTTAGTAGCTGTTAGGCAACGTTCAGAATTGTTTGGAATTCCATCGATTTTTTTTACGTTACTTATAACGTGTATTCAATTTATACAGGTGATTTTACTTGCTGAAAAGAATAATTATCATATCAAGCACATTTTTTGGTTAGCTTTTTTTACGATGATTTGCTTATATAATAAATCAACTTTAGCAACTTTAAATATATTATTTACAATTATTCTTATAAAAAATGAACCATTAAAAAATATTATATTTATTTGTTTTATTTCTACTCTTTTTGTTTCTTTGTTAGTATTCTGTTTTATTTTCTTAGGATTTATGTCTGATGATATAATAAAAATGCCAAAAGGAACTGCTCATACTTTTGGATTCGAGAATTCAAATATTGCTAGTTCTTTTTTCTTTAATTTAATTATTATGTCTTCATTATTTATTGTTTTTTTTACAAGATTCCGATATCTTCCAATATTATTGATAATACCATCATATTTTGTATACAAACTTACATTAGGAAGAACTTTTTTTTATACAGAGGTATTGTTTTTTTTCTTTATTTTGATATTAAATATAAAAATATTAAAAACAAATTTTTTTAGATGGATATACAAAATTGCACCCATAGTTTTTATTTTTTTGTTGATTATTGCACTTAAGGTTTTCGAAAGATTTCCAATATTAGATATTTTATTTACAACTAGGTTTAGTAAAAATTCCATTCATTTGAATAATTGTGGTCCTATTAATTATATAATTGGATATAAATTACCAGGAGATGGTCCAATGGATTGTGCATATCTTGCACAATTTTTTAGTGGAGGATTGCTATCTGTTTATATGTTTTTAAACTATTACACAATAGGAATAAATAAGATGGCGAAAAACAATTTTCAGATATATTTACCATTTATTCTTTCAATAATTATCTCAGGTATAGCAGAAAATTCATTTTCAACTTTTTCTTGTTTAACAATATGCTTTTATGGAATATTATTACAATCAGATAAGGTATTAATAAAAAAAGGAGTATTTGAAATATGACATTTGAGTTATTAATTTCTACTATGCATAAAACGAAAGAGCAGGTAATAGAAATGTTACAAATAATGAATTTAAAATGTGATTGTGTTATTGTTAATCAATGTAATCTCGAATTATATGAAAATATATTTATAAACAACCAACAGATAAAGATTATTTATACAAAGGAGAGGGGATTAAGCAGAAGTAGAAATATGGCAATAAAATTTGCAAGCGCTGATGTTGTCGGAATTGCCGATGATGATTTATTTTATTATAACAATTTTGATAAAGAAATCATAAATTATTATCAAAAAAATCAAAAGGCAGATATTGTTATTTTTAATATGGATGATTGTTATAAATGTTTCTCAAATAAAGAGAAAAAATGTAATTTTCTATCTTTATCTGGTTATAAATCAATGCAATTAACTTTTAAATTAAATTCAATTAAAAATAATGGAATACAGTATAATATTATTTTTGGAACTGGATCTGATTATTATCAATCAGGTGAGGAAAATATTTTTCTTGCAGATTCTTATAGAAAAAAATTAAAGATTTATTATTCACCCTCAAAAATTCTAAAACGTGATATTTCGGAATCAAGTTGGTTTCATGGATATGATGAATCATTTATACGAAGTCGGGGGGCAATATATTATGCAATGTCTAGTTTTTTATATCCATTATATTTAATTAGATTTGCAATAAAAATGTGTTATTTGCAAAAAACGTTTTCTTTTTTCAAAACAATTAAAATAATGCAGCAAGAAAAACGAAGATATAAAAATATGAATAAAAATTAAGGGAGTTTTAGATATGAATAATGATATTAGAGCATTACAATTAAAACTTTTAGAAATGATTAAGGACTTTGATATTTTTTGTACTAAAAATAATATATCATATTGTTTATGTGGAGGAAATGTCTTAGGGGCAATAAGACATAAAGGTTTTATTCCATGGGATGACGATATGGATGTTCAAATGCCCAGAGAAGATTATGATAGGTTTTTATCTCTTTTTAAGAATGATGAAAAATATTTTTTACAAAAAGATACATATGATTATCCTCTTCAGTTCTCAAAATTAAGAGCAAATAATACAACTTTTATAGAAGATATACCATATCGTAAGAAATATAAAAATATTCACCAAGGAATTTATATTGATATTTTTCCAGTAGATAAAGTCTCGAAAAATAAATTAAAGGCAAAACTACAAGAAGTGTATTCAAATATATTAATATCTCAGTCTTTATTTCTGCGAGGCTATCCGAAATCTCATAATTCTATTAAGAAAAGAATTATTATGGGATTATCCGTTTTCTTATTACCATTAAGAAAACACTTTTATAAATATGTAAAAAGTTTTAATAATTCTTCAAATAACGATTATGTATGTTCATTTTATGGAACTGCTAAACCAAAAATATTTCAAAAAAAAGATAGTTTCAAGCTTCCATTTGTACGATTCCAATTTGAAGATTTACAATTACCTGTAATGAATAATTATGAGCAATTCCTAACCGATGCATATGGAGACTATATGAAGTTGCCTTCTAAAGAAGAAATAGAATATAATATTCATGCAAAAATAGTAAAACTTGATGAACCTTATCAAAATTTTTTAGTTTAGTTTTTTTTGCAACTTACTTGGAGTCATATATGCCATTTGTTTCAATAATTATGCCTGCACATAATGCAGCTAAAACAATATCAGAGTCTATAAAATCTGTAATGTCTCAAAACTTTTCTGATTGGGAATTATTAGTAATTGATGATTGTTCCACAGATGAAACTGTACAAATTGTTCGTGATTTAGCAGAAAAAGATTCAAGAATTAAATTATTACATACTGATAAATCTATTGGAAAACCATTTTATCCTCGTAATATTGGTATAAAAGCAACGACCGGGCGTTTTATTGCTTTTTTAGATAGTGATGATATTTGGTTTCCGACAAAATTAGAAAAACAACTTCCTTTGTTTTATGATAAAAATGTGGCAATTTCGTTCTCTTACTATGAAAAATTTTCTTCTGATCAGATAAACTCACAAACCAATCGTATAATTAAGTCTCCGTCTATAGTTTCGTTCAAGTCTGCCTTATATGGAAATCCAATTGGGAATCTTACAGGGATGTATGATACTCAAAAAGTTGGTAAAGTTTTTTATGAAGATGCAGGTCATGAAGATTATGTTTTATGGCTTACAATTTTAAAAAAAGGTTTTATAGCTAAAAATACTAATACTGTTGAAGCAAAGTATAGAGTTGCTGAAAAGTCTGTATCTTCTAATAAAGGTAAAGCTGCTTCTTGGACATGGAATATTTATAGAAAATTTCTTGGATTTAATGTTCTTAAATCACTTTTTTGCTATACTATATATATGATAAAAGGCGTCTTAAAATATTTGAAATAGAGGTTTTTAATGAAAGTAACAATAATTGGTGGTAGTGGTTTTGTAGGAACTCGTTTAGTAAAGCGTTTGATTGAAGCTGGTTATACAGTAAGAATTGCTGACAAAAGAAAATCTGTGGCATATCCAGAGTTATGGGTAAGATGTGATATACGAAATACTCCTAGTGATACAGAGGATTTTCCCGAATCAATAACTGACTCTCTCAGTGCTCCTGGAAAACATGATGAAGCTGTAAAAGAAATGCCGATGCATTCTCTTCTTGAAGTTTTAAAAGGAAGCGATGTAGTAATAAATCTTGCAGCTGAACATCGCGATGATGTTACTCCAAAAGCTCTTTATGATGAAGTTAATGTTCAGGGAAGTGAAAATGTTTGTAAGGCTTGTTCTGAACTTGGTATTCATAAGATTATTTTTACAAGTTCAGTTGCAGTTTATGGATTTGCTCCTGTTGGTACAGATGAAACTGGTGAAATCAACTATTTTAATGATTATGGTCGAACAAAATATCTTGCGGAAGGCAAATATCGCGATTGGTTAAAATCAGATAGTTCTAACAGTGTTACAATTATTCGTCCTACAGTTATTTTTGGTGAACAGAATAGAGGTAATGTTTATAATCTCCTTCGTCAGATTGCAAGTGGCCGTTTCCCTATGGTTGGAAAAGGAACTAACCGTAAAAGCATGAATTATGTTGAAAACGTAGCTGCATTTATAGAGTACGAACTTTCTCATGACACAGAACCTGGCGAACATTTATATAATTACTGCGATGAGCCGGCATATGATATGAATCATCTTGTTTTGGATTGTTACAAAGCTCTCGGAAAGCCAAAAACAAAGTTGTTCCATTTCCCTTACTGGTTAGCATATTGTGGTGGTCTTTGCTTTGACTTACTGGCATTTATTACCCGACGCAAATTTGCAATCAGCTCGATTCGTATAAAGAAGTTTACTCAAAATACATATTTTGTAGGAAGCAACATCAAAAAAACAGATTTTGTTGCACCGGTCCCTCTTGAAGAAGGTTTGCGCAGAACTATTGATTATGAGTTTGTTAAGAAGGTGCAGGGGCATACTTTTAGTTGTGAGTAATTTTTATGATATTTTCTTTTATTAAAATAATAGATTTGTAGTTTTAAAGGAGATAATATGAATACAAAATATCAATCAAAAGTAACTATCGGGGAATATGAATTAATTGAATCAGGTATAATTGATTTATGGCGACAAGACTTTGAAATCGAAATTCAGGGACTTAAATTAATTTTCAGCTTTGATACTGAAAAAGATGAAGATCCAACATTGCATATGGTGGGTAAGACTGAAGGAGAAAAAATCTTAAAATTTGATGTGCGAAATATGAAAAATGGAATTGGAGAAGGTTTCTTCAAACCTATAGAAATTGGAACTATTGATAGCAGACAATTCTTTATTACATTTTCTGGTTGGACCTTTGATATAAATAATAATATACGAACAGTTGTATATAATTTATTAATAAAATAGGAGATGAAAAATGCCAAACCAAAAAAATGAAGTCCCTATACAAGAAAATAAATCGCAAACTTCTTTTAATATTATTAGTGAAGATAAAACAATAAACAACAATAATTCGAATAATATATCTTTAAAAAACAATGTAGATGCAGTTGGTACAATCAATAAAATAATTGGAACTGGTGAAAATGCAAAAAATAGCTTTGTATATATTGTTTTAAAATGGTCTTTTTTACTTGGTGCTGCATTCTCTATTGTAATTATTTCATTTCTAATATTGAACGCGTGGAATAAATTAAAAAAAAGTATTGATATATTAGAATTTATTAATTGTATAAAAGATACATGGACAATTTTTACACCTTTAATAACATTAGCATTAGGTTATGCTTTTGGAAAATCACGAAATTAAAAACTGATTATTTCTATGAGAAATGAGGTAACTTTGTTAGTAGAAAATTAATATTTTATCGATACAATAATTAATTTATTATAGCCAGTACAAATTGAAGTGCTGGCTTTTTTTTATTTTAGATATTTTTTTACAAAGTAAAAGATAGAAATATTAAAAAATCCTTTGGATAATGGAGAAATCAGAGCTGGCGAATTATTGTTAAGTTATCCTGGTATTGAAGCATATAAAATATAGTGTGCTGTTTATGATGTTCATTTAACGACAGTTTATCTAAGGATAAAAAGATTATAGTTTGTAATGTTGTTCGGGTCAGGCGAAAAAAGCCACGTAGCGCCAGTTGAAAAAAACCAATTTTTGACAATCAGGTCGAAGAAAAGTCTTATATTTTCAGCATCAAAAACACAGTGTCCAACTTCTGTTTTTTTGCAATAGTTTATTGGATGATTTGATTGTGTCAAATTTAGTTCGCAATTTCGTTTCTGAAAAAAGCCACAAATCCATCATGCTGCGTTAAACAGAATCTCCTTTTGAACTTTTATTGAACCGGCATTCATGTAGCAACGCTCTGTCTGCCAGTCCT
>JAEEGL012622991.1_pt1 | contig 14774 bp, 13 predicted proteins | sample 9134231 | NCBI WGS metagenome assembly JAEEGL01 (sample SAMN16246548, study PRJNA631951) | gut metagenome | biome: gut microbiome; feature: rumen; material: fiber-attached | host: Bos | place: Iran: Karaj | collected 2018-10 | reverse complement strand
GGGCTGCGGTCCTCATGCACATAGATCGTGCCGCAGCGGACAAAGCCCAGTTTGCCCAGCAGATTCTGCATGACTTTGTTGTCCCCGTGGGTATCTATGCGCAGGTGAAGGTACTGTTTAAAGGCCCAATTCAGGCAGAATTCACCGACGCCCTTCCTTGTGCCGTCGCCGGCGATGCGGTGGATGACTCCGTAGGGGCTGTCGTCCAGCCACTCTCCGGCTGCAATGTCGGCATAGGTCGGCTCAACGTCTTTCCCCCAAAGGAAGCAGAAAGTCCCGACAATCTTTCCTTCGTCGATACAGACATAGCTGTTTCCCCGGTCGATATCCTGACGGACCAGGGCTTCCGGGGGCCAGTTCGTCGGTCCCCATTGATTCGGATTGCCGTGCTCCGCCATAAAGCGGCGGGCGCGGGCATAGATTTCCATGATTCTGTCAAGGTCCGTCTGCGTGGATTTCCTGATTTCCACCGATGAGAGCGCCCCCTTTGGCTGTGAATACAGAGAATACCCGGATTGCATGGTTATCCCAAGGAAAAACGACAGGCAAGGATGTCAACGTCACGCAGGAAAGCCGTTATGTCTCCCGCTCCGCCGAATACGCTTTGGAAAGAGCGACATAAGGCGAGGGTTCCTCCAGGAGCGCAAGCTGCGCCGGGCCCAGCTCCCGCACACATTTTGCCGGAACGCCCACCATCATGCTGCCCGGCGGAACGACTGTGTTTTCCTTTACCACCGCGCCTGCACCGATTACGCAGCGGTCGCCGATGATTGCTCCATCCAGCAGAATCGCGCCCATACCGATCAGGGTGTTGCTGCCGACGGAAGCGCAGTGGATGATTGCCCCGTGGCCAATTGTGACATTGTCTCCGATGCTCAGGGGATGATTCTTTTCCGTGTGCAGGACGGCGTTATCCTGGATGCTGGTACCACGGCCCACGGTGATTGGACTGCAGTCCCCGCGAATGACGGCGCCGAACCAGACGGAGCTGTCCGGCCCGACAGTCACGTCCCCGATCAGGGCCGCGGTTTCTGCCACAAAAGCCCCGGTGGAAAGCTGAGGCGTTTTGCCTTGGAATGTGACGATCATATGCGCTGCCTTCTTCCGCTCATACTCTATGGACTTTTCCCCAATCCGCATCAGCCGGTGAGTGCGCTTTCGCTTCTTCCGCCGGAATGCCCAGGGACAGAATGCCGACAATACGGAATCTGGCCGGAACATCCAGGATTTCCCGCACATTCGCCTCCGCCGCTTTCCCCGAGGCGTCCGTCCGAAAATGAATCTGCACCCAGCAGCTGCCGACGCCCTTTTCCTCAGCCATGAGCATCATAAAGGACATGGCAATGGAGCAGTCCTCGACCCAAGTATCCGCTTTATCACTGTCGCCGAATACGGCGATTGCCGCACTGCATTGCGCAAGCATCCCTCCGCCCGCGTTTTTCGCTTTGGAGAGCTGCCTGAGCGTTTCCCTGTCTCTGACCACGTAGAACTCCCAGGGCTTCAGGCTGCGGCTGGTCGGTGCAAGGAGTCCCGCCTGCAGGATCTGCCGGAGCGTTTCTTCCGGAATGTCCTCGCCCGTGTACTTTCGTATGCCGCGCCGTGCCAGCAGAATATCCATGAGCTCCATGAATTGCACCTCACTTCATCATGTGAACCTCATTGCCGTGTTCTTCAATAATCCGGACAAGATCATCTGCTTTCAGCCAAACGGTAGCCGTATTGTCATTCGGATGGATACCGATGAGACCGGGCTCCTCCCGAAAAGCCGCATCCAGATAGAAAACAACTTTCTTTTCAGCATCGTTGAGCAGCCCGAAGGGCGACACGGAGCCTGGGATCAAGCCGAGGATCTCTGCCAGCTCATCCGGTTTTACGAAGGTAAGCGGCTTCGTTCCATAAGCTTTCCGGAACTCCTTCAGGTCTACGCGTTTGTCGCCTTTTACAGTAATCAGGAAATAGCTCCGGCGCTTATCATCCCGCACAAACAGGTTCTTCGCGTCACATTCCGGATATGGCAGTTCGACCGCATCCAGTTCTTCCATGTTGAAAACTGCGGCGTGCTCGGTAATCTCATGCCAGATTCCGTTTTCTTTCAGATAATCGTATACATCCTGCTTACACTTCATGGCTCAGCTCCTTCTGTCACTTCAGTCCCTCCACGCCTTTTCCGACCACGCCGGGTCCTTCAGCAAAGCCCTGCCTACACCAATCATATCCGCCGCGCCCTCCTGCAGCAGGCCTTCCATTTCACGCGCTGCGGTAACGCCGCCCGTCAGGATGACCGGAACAGATACGGCGGATTTCGCGGCAAAGCTGAGATCCTTCAGGTATCCGGGTTCCGTATGGCCCGGACGCATAAAGCCGGTCGTGCCGCCGGAAATGTCGAGCAGGTCCGCACCTGCGGCTTCAAAAGCTCTGACTGCTTCGGGGATATCCTCAATCCTGCTGCCGCCCTCAGTGAAATCGCAGGCGCCGAAGCGAAGCGCGATAATGAAATACTTGCCGACAGCCTCCCGCACCCTGCGGATGATCTCACAGTGCAGCCGCGTGCGGTCTGCCATGGACTTTGCGGAGTATTTGTCATCCCGATGATTCATCAACGGCGAATAGAATTGATTGAGAAGGTATCCGTGGGCTGAATGGAGCTCCGCGCCGTCGAAGCCGGCTTCCTTTGCGCGGACCGCCGCAGCGGTGAAAGCCGCGACGACCGCCCGGATTTGTTCGCGGTCCATCGCCTCTGCGATTCCGTCCTTCGCCGGCACGGCGCTGGGGCCTGCCGGCGGCAGACCGGTATCCATTGCCTTGACCCCAGCATGGTTGAGCTGGGCAATGACTGCCGAGCCTTCCCTGTGGATTGCGTCTGTCAGCTTCCGGTAAGCCGGAATAACGGAATCCGCAGCCATGGACAGCTGGCCCGGATGGGCCATGCCCTGCTGCATGACATACTCGTGCTCGACGATGACCAGCCCGGTCCCCCTCGCCCGCTGTCTGTAATACTCGACCATTTCATTGCCCGGTGCGCCGTCTGCCGCCATGCCTGTGGCCATCGGCGGCATGACGATGCGGTTGCGCAGGATTCGCCCGCATATCCGGATTGGTTCTTTATAGAGCATTCCCTGACCTCACTTTCTCCCGCCGGCGTCACGCCGAATCATGCGAACGCTTTTCGGAAAGCGTATCGCTGTTTTCATATCTCGTGCTCTCCTGCCGAAGGCTTCTGAGCGCTGCACGCTGCCCCGCTTTCCTGTCGGGGCTTCCTCAAAAAACTCAAGGGACGGACGAATGGTTTCGGAGCGAATCCTTTCGGAATGCCCGTTTCAGGAAATCAATCCGCTTTTCTATCAGGTCCTTTACAATGCCGCTTTTCAGGATCATATCATAGCCGTGTACGGTTCCCTCCGTGTTGTGGAGCTCCACCGGGATTCCATTCTCCCGCAGCTTTTCCGCATAAAGGATGGCGCCGTCACGCAGGCAGTCAAATTCCGCCGTTTCGATATAGGTCATGGGCAGGCCCTGAAATGATTCCGCCTCTATCGGAGAGCGATAGGCCATTTTACCCGCCGACTCGTCCTGAACGTACCATTCGCCGTATGTATTCATGTCCCTGGTATTGCACATCGGCGTGTCCGTATACAGTCGCATCGACTCTGTCTCTCCGCAATCCCCGACGGCCGGATAGGCCAGGAGCTGCGCGCAGGGCACGGGCAGGTGACGGTCGATTGCCATGAGCGTTACCGCCATTGCCAGTGTTCCGCCTGCGCTGTCACCGCACACAGCCGCCGGGGCCCCGTTCGCGCACTCCATCAGCCGGCGGTAGGCCGCAAAGCAGTCCTCCGGCGCGGCGGGAAAGGGAGCACGGGGCGCAAGGCGATAGTCCGGAAACAGGACACAGCACCCGGCCTGCTTCGCATACATCCGGGCAAGCTGATAATGATAGGGCGCCGCCGGGAAGGCATATCCGCCCCCGTGGCAAAACAGAAGAAAGCCGCCGGCCGCTCTGCCTTTGGGCATATAGAGCAACGCCCGGACAGTCCGCCCCTCAGCTGCCGGGATTCGGATATGCTCCACGCTTACGGTGCGGTCTGACCTCTGCTGATGATACAGCAGCCCCATCGCTTTCTGAATGACCGGAATCGTCTTTCGGCTCAGCGGAGGATGAATGCCTGAAAGGGCCCTGAAATCCGGATGAATCGGATAATTGACGGTACTCATACAGCCTCCTCCTTCGACAGGCTGGCCTCTTGCCCCCTGCCGCAGCCGGCCGGCAACGGCCTTCAAAGCGGAATTCGTCTGCGTCTTCCTCTCATTCACCGCTTGCGTAACCGCTCACGGCCTGTCATCACAGGCTTCCGCAAGCTTGAATTCTCACCAAATCAATCCCAGCAGCAGAAGAACGGCGGCAATCACAGTCGGTACCGTCACCGTATCCCATTCGCTCGGGCTGAAAAGCTCCGTCGCCGCACCGAAAACGGCAGCGGTCAAAGCGGTCGGGAGCGATATCGATATGGGCATTTTGCTTCCGAAATACAGGACGCAGAAACCACAGGTGAAAGCGAATGCAAGCATGGCTGCGCTGCCTTCCCACGATTTCCTGCCGTCTGCCGGTTTCAGTTTTACTTTGTGCTTTCCAAGGGGAATACCGACCAGGGCCGCAGCTGCGTCTCCGGTGCCCCACATGAGGATTGCGGAAGCACCGAGGAAAGGTTTGCCAAACACACCCCACGTCGCGGCGGTGACCGCAGCGAACATCAGGAAGAGCATCAGAAGACTCCTCCTGATCTCTCCCGGTTTCTTCTGCACGAACAGATTTGCAAACCACGGTTCGTTTTCCAGCAGACGCAGGACGGGGTACAGCGCCGCCGCGACGACTACGGACGCAAGGGCCGCCGATTGCCAGGTTCCGGCAGTCAGAATCATGATTGTTACGCAGGAGAAAGCGGTGATATGCAGCAGTTTGCGATAGACGAACGGCGGCACCCTTGTGAAACAGCGGATGGGGAGAAGCACGATCAGGCATTGGAGGATATACGCCGCAAGGATGCCGAGACAGCGGAGCGTTTCCACAAACAGCCCATACGCGGATAAGCGGTCCCAGTAGTTGAGAATCAGCATCGCCGCTCCGAGGACCGTCAGCACCGCGCCGGTCACAAGCCCCACGGTGCGGTTATTCACTTTGTTGGCGAACTTCGCCGACAGGAGGCTTGAACCGGTGGCGACAAGGATGCAGACGAGCAGCACGTCCCATTTTTCCAGCACGATGGCAGGGTGGATCAGGATATGGCTGACCGACGCGATCAGCGCCGTAAAGGTCATGATAAAGGTGCTCGTGCCGACGGCGGTCTTCAGCTCCATTCCGAGAAAAGCGGTGAATACAACGAGCATCATCATCCCGCCGCCCGTGCCGACAAAGCCGGTGCCGAAACCGATCGTCAGGCCGAAAAAGAGGGATATGACGACGCCCTTCCCGTCGAGCATTTCTCCTTTCACCGCCCGGTTTTTCCGGCTTGTATCGGGTCTTGCAAGGAAGCGGATGCCGATGAAAAAGGTGAGGAACAGGGTGAAGCCGCCGAGTACCACGTTGCCGACGATGAAAGCGGCATAACTGCCGACCGTACACATTCCGAGTATGCACGCCAGCATGATCCATCCGCGTTTCAGGTCAATATTTTTATGCCTTGCATAGGTGCAGGTTGTGACTGCCGAGCCGAGGATATCCGACGCCAGGGCGATTGCCGTCGCCTGATACGCGCCGGTCTCCCCGGCAAAGGACGGGCAGAGCACGATAAGGATCGGCACCATGACGGTTGCAGCGGAAAGCCCGGCAAGCCCGGTTCCGATTCCGGCGCCGAGAGAAGCAATGATAAGCCAAAACCATTCCATATTACTTACGTTATGTTTGTTTTCCGATATGCCGCGGAGCAAAGACTGTTTTTTCTCCGCAGCAAAGCTTTCACGAAACGCCCGCACTGCTCGCAGGAGCACAAGCATGGGCAATCAATACTCCGATTTGAGATTCAGCCGCGTTTTCAGCTGCTGAGCAAATCTCCGAACCGCGGCGGAGCTTGTGCCGCTACTATTCAGTGCAGGGCCGATTTCGCGGAAAAGACGTGCTCGATCAGTCCCGCCGGCAGACACAGCAATCTGCGCATCCAGGGCTTATTTTGCGGCATCCATGCCACGGATTGCAAATCGACATCAAAGCTTCACCCCCTCTTCCGCATCATTGGCAAAGCTGTGTTTTCCCGGCGCCGGCAATCACGATACCATATACCCGGCCTCGGTCAATACGGACAAGGCGCGGCCAAAGGCTTCCGCTTTCACCAGGATGTAGTCCGTGTTGAATGTTGAAACGGCAAAGATTCCAATTCCGTTTTCGGCGAGGATACCCGAAATCTTCGACAGTATCCCGACGAGCGAAAAGTCCAGGACGCCCTGAATGCGGAACACCCGCCAGCCGTCCGAACGCTCAACGGCACCGGCAGGGGCAACTCCCGTCTCACATACCAGTGAAAGCTCTTCGTCGGTTCGGCTGACAAAATAGAATCCCGCATCCCAATCGATATCCGCAGCGCTTGACAGCTTACATATCGTCAATTCGTATGACAGTTTCTTCAGTTCCACAAGACATTCTTCCCTCAGCAGATGATTTTCGCTTTGGACGGATTTTCTGCGTCGTAAAGGACTTTCACACCTGTACCCACACCCGGAACCGGACTTCCCGCTCCAATCCATTTTCTTTTGGCATACTCGGTGCCATCGACGGTGTATGCTGCCTTTATGATGTGCGGGAAGACGGCGCCGTCCAAGGCGCCGGTCCGGACAGGTTTCGTGTTCACTTTCAGCCACCACTGTTTGGTGACGGAGACCACCGTTCCCGTTGTTTCTCTTTGCGGCATCTCAGACCCTCCCTATTTCAGCCCTTCGAGCCACGTCTTCAGCTCGCTTTCCGTCGCGCTTCCGCTGAAGCGCTTTCCTTCCAGTCGGGTTCCGCTCCCGGCGTATTCGGCAAGATTCTGCCCGCTCCGTCCGATATTGCTGCTTCCAGCCGCTTGGATGGGGCCGGTTCGCCGGCTGGAGCATCGGCAGAAACCGGCACGGACACCGCTGTTTCTCCTTTGCCTCTGCCGCAGCTGCAGAGCATTGTCATAAGAAGCAGCGACAATGCAAGGACTATGGATATTGCGGAGCGCTTTTTGTTCAGCATCAGGGTCTCCTCCATTTTCTCCGGGCTTTCCTATCGGCCAGGCATTGTTCGCCTTCGGATGAAGCGTGTTTCCCCCGTCAGTCGCCCAGGACCGGCTGCCCGTACTTGAACAGTGCCGCGTTGATCTCATAGATATCGTAGTTCCTGTTGGTGATGAAGTAGGAAACGATCAGGTCGAATGCGTCGCTGGGAGAAAAAGCGATTCCAGCCCTGGAAAGCAAATCAAGCGTGGTTTTTAAATCCAGCTCCAGAGCGATGGCGAAGGCCACCGCCGTTTTCTTTCTCGGTTTGTAGTCTGCCTTGCAGCGGATGCGGGAAAACACTTTCCGGTCAATGTTGGCTTTCTTATATACGGTCACATCGTCCAGGCCTCGCTCGTCAATCAGCCTGAACAGCCGCTGCTGAAAGGTCTCCCCTGCTCCGCTCAGCACCTCGTCCAGGCTCTGACCCCCCAAGCCCGGCAAGGACATGACAGCCGAGCGCACTTCACCGGTTTCTTGCTCCGCTTCCGGAGCGGCGGTGGGTTCCGCCGTTTTGAGCGCCGGGTGCTCTTCCTCTTCCCGCAGCCGGGCCATCCCGCGCCTGCGGTTGTCCGACGGGACAGCGCCGCCGTATTCTTTTTTCCGCAGTTCATGGGCGGCATGCTCGTCGATGTACTGCTCGATACCCCCCACCAGTTGTTCGGACAGCTCCAATGCCCTATGGTCGAACACCACAAGGAGGACCTTCATCTCATGCGTCAGCAGGAACCTGCCGATCTCCGAAAGCGCGATATTCAGCGCCTCATCTTTGGGAAAACCGTAGACGCCGGTGGCAATCAGCGGGAACGCGATGCTTTCGCATTTGAGCGCATCGGCCAAAACCAGCGAATTGGCATAGCAGGCACGGAGGATATCCCGTTCCCCATGGCTTCCGTCTGTCCAGGCAGGCCCGACGGTATGGATGATGTACTTCGCTTTCAGGGCGAATGCACCGGTGCTGACAGCCTGGCCCGGCGCAATCTGACCGATCTTCTTCCTTTCGGCCAGCAGCCGCGCCTCACCTGCGGCGGCGTATATGGCGGCGTCAGTCCCGCTTCCTATCCGCGGCTTCGGGTTCGCCGTGTTGACGATGGCATCCGCCCTGACATTCGTAATATCGTTTCTGATGATCTGGAACGGCATCGTTTCCGCCTCTCTTCCCTCCGGCGCAAGCCTGCTTTCCGGGCTCTCCGCCATCGCTGCCAAGGTATTTTAACATACTTTCATGACATTTGCCATCATGATCATCAGACATGGAGAACAATGCAGGGGAGGGACATATCGCCCGCTCAGCTTTTCCATTAGCGGCGCCTAAGCTCCGGGACTCAGCTGATTCCGCAGCTGCTTTGGAATCATGTTCACGCTTCGGGCAATGTGGAGCGGCTGCGTTCATCGCTCTGTGATTGCGTCCGCACACAGCAGAATGTGTGGATTCTTCTCCGACGGTTATGCTGTATGAATCGCAAATACACCCGGTGAGGCCGCTGCAGACAGAGCAAGCGCCGGTCAAGTCCATCCGGAATCGACCGGCGCGTTCGTTTGGAAACGCTGCTCAGCGGCGCTCCCTGCTCATGATTCGCAGCCTGCATCTCGGGAGGGGGCGATTTCCGCCCCTTCCGCGGCCGGTCAAGCAAAGCTTCAGTAATCCCCATCGGTATCGCAGCGGCAGCACTTCAGCAGCTTCTCCGTCTCCTCCCGGCTGGGCTGCCGGGGGTTGGAGCCGGTGCAGGCGTCGCCGATGGCATTCTTTGCAATCTCCGGAAGCCGCTCCTGGAACACCCTTTCAGGCACAAAGCCCTGCTCGGCGGGATAGCTGTCCGCCCCGTAATGTCCGATGCAGCGGGGAGCGTTCAGCTTGTCGTTCATGCCCAGGAGATAGGCGATGAGGGCGGCGGCCTTCTCATCGTCCGTGGAACCGGCAAGGTGCATATAGTCCGCGAGGGGGTATTTGATGCCCTGCCGGTAATCGGTGATGATGGAGAAAGCGGTGATCTCGGCGGCGGTGCCGGAGGTGGAGAACACGGCGCAGAAGCGGGCCTTGGTGCGCAGCTTGGGCAGGCCGAAGACCTTGCACATATCGGCGAAGGTGGTCTCGGGATATTCGTTTTTCATCCACATGGCCTTGGCCGCGTCGATGGGGCTGCCGCCGCCCATGGCAGCAATCCAATCGGGCCTGAAATCCCTGAAGAAAGCTGCGCCCTTCATGACGGTCTCAACGGAAGGATCGGACTCGATGCCCTCGAACACGGCGGCCTCCATGCCCGCTTCCTCCAGATAGCCCTCGGCCCGGTCCAGGAAGCCGAAACGCTTCATGGAGCCGCCCCCCACGCATATGACGGCTCTCTTGCCGTCCAGGTTTTTCAGCGCCTCCAGCGCGTCATTCCCGTGGAACAGATCTCTGGGATTCGGCGCGTCGTCCGTTGAGCGAGTCACAGCGTCGTCCGTTGAGCGAGTCGAAGTTCTCTTGACAGGAAAGGCTCTGACCAATACAATATGGAGAAATGGAAGAAGCTGGTCTGCAGCGTGAAATATCGTTCTGTGCAAACCGGAGGTCTGTGGGACCGGGAGGCTCTGGCTGATTCTCGTCAGCAACGCAGTTCCGGCAAGATTCAACTAGAGCGCGCAGCAAGCGGGACGAGCGGCGGCCCGGAGAGGAGCTGTACCGGCTGTACCGTGCGTCTCATGCTGACGCATAGAAATCAGGATATGGGAAAACAGGCAATTCCATCAGGAGGACAGCTTGATGAAACACAACATGACATACGACGAATGGCGCGAGGAAATGAACAAGGGCCGCGGTACGGAGCTGCAGAAGCAGAAGACGCTCATAACGGATGCGGTGAAACGGTGCACGGGCAAGACCAGGGACAACCTTTCCGGTTTCCTGAAGGATCTGGACGAGCTGTTCGCGTGTCCCGCGGGAGACATTGCCGAAGCAAAGGATTTGTTCCTTGAGCCGGAGGACAGGGAGCCGGTAACCGCGGACAGGTATACCGAGCTTTCGGAAAGCATCGCCTCCCGGCTCGCTTCCCTGATACACAGCTACGAACCGCCGGTGGAGCTTCTTGCCCAGCCCAAGGTCGCCGACGCCCTGTGCAATATTCTCGACTCCCTGGGGCAGGGGAAAAAGAAATATCCGCTGCCGGATTTCCGGCCCTCTGACGCTCGCAAAAAGGCCTTGGCTGCCGATACCGATACCTATGCCGCCCAGCTGCTCACGATGAAGAAGCTGGGCGCCGAGGCAACTCCCCGGGAATTCATCCGGGCGGCGGCCTCTATCCCCCGTATGAAGAGGGACCCCGCGTTCCTGGAGACCATGGCCGAATTTCTGAACCGGGCCAAGCTTTCCGACGATGATCCCTCGTCCTTCATAAGCAAGGCAGCGGAGATCCACGAGCAGTATGAGAAGGACCACGCCCTGTCTTTCAAGGAACACAGCGACGCTCTCGCGAAAAGTTACCGCGCCGGGAGAATCAAGTACGCAGACTTTGAGCTCAATATGAAGGCTCTGCGCGCCCTCGCCGCGGAGAAGGAGAAGGACAGCGGAAAGCGGGACAGCGTTAGGATCACGGACACGGAGCTCAGGAACAGACGCGCCGTCATCCGGCAGGAGGAAGCGAATAAGCAGGCTGAGCGAGAGAACGCCGCACAAAAGTCTTACGACGAACTGAACGATGTCCGCAAGCGGGCAGGCCGAAGGAAGATACGCACGACCGCCAAGGAGCTGTACGACCAGCTGACTCGGGAATATAAAGCCGGCGGGATGAACTATACGCTCTATGAAGCCCGGCTGAAGGTCATGCGGGAATATACCAAAGGCGACAAAACCGCTAAGGTGGATCTTCAGGTTCTGGACGAAGTCCTGGACGCAAGACTGGCAAAGAGCCTCGGACCGCTTGAGCAGGCGACAAAGGAAATCACGAAAGCGGGGTCCTCCGACTCTCTGGTAACCCGCCTGACAAACATCTGCAATATCTATGGCATTACGCCTGTTCCGGACAAGAACTCTTTGAATAAACGATACACGCAGGAGGAGTTCAACGAGCTCAAAGAATTCAGCGGGGATCATCTGAAGATCGGCGGAGTACTAGTGGACCAGCGGGGATTCGCCGCTCTGGCCATGGGCGCCACCCAGGCTGATCCGAAGCTGGGCTGCGTGTATTTCCTCGCGGACGAGAAGTCAAAGCAATACCACAACGTCATCACCGAAAATGACTACACCGATGAGAATCTGTCGATCTGCAGGCACGGGTATCTGACCGATGTGGACACGGGGCCCTCCTACGGCGCCAGGGACGGCATCCAGCACTATTTCCGCACTACCATAGAACCGGCCAGGCAGAAGGCAAATGATGCCCTGTGGGCTTACAATGAAAAGCGCTCGGTCAAAGAGCTCGGAAAGATCATCGGCCTGGGCATTCACCAGATCATCAACCACACCCAGCTCGTCAACCTGGACTCCAAGAAGTTCGACGAGGGCGCTCTGATTGAAGGGGGAATCCTCGGCAAGCTGGCTGAGCTTGCCGGGAGAGATGCGAAGCTGAAGAAGGAAGTCGAGAGGTACGCCAGCCCAGAAGAATTGGAGCGGGCGGCGGGTATGGGAGCCGTTTACAAAGTCGTGCGGGACTCCCGGGCCGCAAAGGCAAAGCTTATGGCTGACGGCGTGGAAAAAACGCTCTCTGAGACAGAGCGCAAAGCCTGCGTCGAGCTGATGCTGCGGGAAAAGGTCCTGGCGAATCTCGGCTACGAACAGGGGCGGCAAAAATACACCAAAAAAGATGAAGATGAATTACTGAATCTTTACTACCAACAGGAGGGCGGCGGACAGGAGCTTGATGAGGGCAGCGGGCAGGAGCTTGATAAGGGCAAACAGGCGCTTGATTCGGTATTTGCCTCCGCGAGAATAGACGCCAAGATACAAGCGCGCGTCGGTCTTCCCGATTACCTGGGGATAATGGGCGCAAAGGGACCGCTCTTTGCCCGGGAGCTGCTGGACCAGACACTGCTCAACAGAGACAAGTTTATGGCAGGAAAGAGCAACGAGCAGATCCTCAAGGCATTGGAGGCGGACCCCGGCGCCATGGACGACCCGTTCTGCAACGCATCATACAAGGACAAAGAGCGCCTCTACAAAGAAGACGAGCAGCTCAGCGACGCCCTGCGGGAGTACCGGACCAAAACCGGCGGCCCGCAGCAGAAGAGCCTGTAATCTGCCGGGGACGAAAGGCCGCCGGTCCGCTGCCCGGCACGCCGCATCCTGTCGGCGGATACTCGGACACTTGCTGCGCGAAACTGCGGGATGCAATCACAGGGAAACGAGAATGAGCAGGAGGGGTATTCCGCGCTGTTCATCACCGCATCGGCAGGGCTCTCGGCCTGCTCCCCTTTTCCCTTCTCGCCGGGTCTCGCCCAAAAGGCTGTCGTTATCCCTCAAATCAGTCCATAGAGGCCGGGGGCTTCCGCCTGGGCTGCCACGGGCCGCCCGACTTCTTCGGCAATGCTCCTGACCTGACGGAGCAGATCAATATTGGCGGGCTTTTCCAGGGGGTCAAAGTGCATTTCGAGCCCGGTCTTGATGTGCCCGCCCAGCTCAATGGCGCGCTTGAGCAGCGCGCGGTGCTCTCCCCGGAGCTGGCTGCCTGCGCCCCACACGGAAATGAACCAGGGCAGCTTCACCTCTGCGCGCTCCATGATGTCCAGATAGAAATACAGGCTTTCCACCGTCGCAGGAGCCCCGGCGGTATTGACAGGCTGCATGGCGGTCAGGCCGTAATCCCCGATAAAATACAAGTCAATCGTAGAGCCCTTCGGGGATCTGCCGTGTTTGATGTAATGCAGCGCGGTGCGGAGATACCCCGTCTCATACACGCCCCAGACAACGCCGAGATGATTCCGCTCGCACAGAGCCACCTGCCGGTTGATGACGGCGTTGTCGTTGTTGTAGGGGATGCCGGTCAGGTCCCCGTTCCCGTCGGCGGCGAGGACGAGGTTGACCGAGCCGGGGTCCACGACGCAGACCTTCACGGCGGCTTCACGGGCGAGGATCTCCCCATGCTCCAGGCCGGATGCCGTGGGATCGAAGGGGTCGGGAGCGGAGCCCGTCGGGTACCAGAAGATCTCCGGGTATTTTTCCAGCACGGGCTTCCAGGATTTCAGGTAGTCGTCTGCGGCCTCTCTGCCGTGAAGGGCGATGTTTGTATTGTGGGCGTGGATAGCTGTCGCACCGGCTTCCCAGCAGCGGAGGGCTTCTTCCGTAATCTCCCCGTAGTCGGTGGGAATGTTCGGATTATACATTTTGGAGCGCACACCGTTGATGTGCGCTTCAATCATGAGCGGCGTGTCCCAGCACGGCGCTCTTGATGCAAGCTCGGCAAATCTGCTCATTTTTCAGCCTTTCTCTGTGATGGTTGTCGGCATATGCCTGTGATTGGAAAGCAGTGCTCCGGGAGGAAGGGCTTTTCCCGCCCGACGGCGGCCGCCCTTCCCGGATGCATGGCGGATATCGGCCCGGGGCAGCAGCTCCGGGCCGATGGTATTGTCTGGTCCCGCCGGGGATGGGCAGGAACTGTCAGGGCGTGTAGTATTTCAGGATATCCAGCCTGCCGGCGTCCCGGCCAAAGGCGCCGATGGAGGACATGCTGGTCATTTTGGCCTCTCCGAAGCCAAGCCCATAGAAGATGCCGCAGTCGTGCATGGTGCGCAGATTCATCAGCACCGTGCCCTGGCCGCCTGCGGAGGTCTCCTCTACCCAGCTCATGATGTAGCAATCGCTGCGGAGCTTCACATATTCGCAGGGGGAAGACCACACCATGCCGCCGTTTTGATCGTCCAGATAGATGGTCCAGGAATAAGCCCAGGGAGAGGTATAGACATGCATGGAGGTGAGCCCGTTTTCACCGCCGGAGTAATTCCAGGTAAAGGCGCGGCCCACCAAATCCGTGGTGCGGGTGTGGCGCAGCCTTTCGGGCGGCGTGACGCCCTCCGCTTCCAGCACGCCAAAGTACAGATCGTAGCCCACCTCCCGGTTGGCATAGCCATTGCCGATTCTGGAGTGGAAGACGGTAGCCAGCCCGTTGCGGAAGTCCACGGCGGCCGTGATTCCCCGGCCATAGTCCGAGCCGGTCTGCACATGGGCGAACATGATGAGATCCTCATCCGGCTCGAAGGATTTGTAAGTCTCGTCGTGCCAGGCGCGCTTGCCGACCTCCCGCCAGCGCAGCGTGCTGAGCCCGGTGAACTGGTATTCCCAGGCCGGTCCGTTGTCCATGCGCAGGGTGAGCTCCCTTCCGATAAGGTAGTGGCTGTCCGGCATGGAATTTCCGGAGGGCATGATGGTCTCGTCCACGATGGGGAAAGCGTGGGGCTTTTTCCCGGCGTTTCTGGCTTCCTCATCGGTGATGTCGGGATACTGCCCGTGGACCCGGTAGATTCCCCGATCACCCTTCTTCGCTTCCCCGCCCTCCTTGACGGCCTGGGGGAAGACCTCCGTGTTCGCTTTGCCGCCGTAGTCGGTGAATCTGCTGAAGGTGGCCAGCTGACCGGCCATTTCG
>JAEEGL012353652.1_pt1 | contig 14774 bp, 11 predicted proteins | sample 9134231 | NCBI WGS metagenome assembly JAEEGL01 (sample SAMN16246548, study PRJNA631951) | gut metagenome | biome: gut microbiome; feature: rumen; material: fiber-attached | host: Bos | place: Iran: Karaj | collected 2018-10 | reverse complement strand
TTTTTAGGTTATGACGAGGATTTTTACGACGCGATACCGTGGGTGAGGATAGAAGTCGATGACGATACGCCCGATTCCGAACGGGAGTACGCGATCGATCCGTCATTTACCGCGATCGCGGCAAAGCTGCTTTTCAGAAAGAACAACGAAAAGGTGTATCGGGAGTACGGTCTGCCGGAGGATGAGGCGGTCAAGGCCGCCGTGCTTGATTCCCCTGAGCTTTTATTCTATGCGCCGGAGCTTGCGCGGCTGCTCAATATGATACAAAAGCCCGGGCTGATGCTGCGGCTTCTCGGGAGCGATCAAATCATTCACGATCTTTCCGAGTTTCACCGCTTCCCCGGGACGTTCGATTTTATCGAACTCTATCGCAAATATGGCGGCCCGGATGAGCTTGTTTATTATCTTGAAGATCTTTTCCCTCTGATCGGCGGAGCTGCGCGTTCCTACGCCGCCATGGATAAAAACGGCAAAGCCCGCACTGAGGAGCTGCTTCGCATATCGCACGATAATAACGCACTTTACAAGATCGTCGACGGTTTTCCATACTCCGAACCCATCGAAACGAAGAACAGGCACGCCCGCGACCGCAGAATAAACGGATTCGTTTTCAAACGGCTTGCTTCCGGCCGCGACCTCAATATTGCCGGAGCCCGCGTTGAGAGGGAGGAGCTTTATAAATACGGCTTTTACGTCAGTGAGACCGACGATGAACTATACGCCGTCCATTCGGATCGGTTTGATTATATGGCCGTGCTCGAGGTACAGAGCTCTGTGCTTACTAACATCTACACATATTGGGAAGTCTCGCTTTCGGACTCCAAGCTCCTTGCGGCGATACTTCAGTGGATGATCGAGGCAGGATTCACGATGGATGAGGGGGCGCTCAAGGAAGAATAGCGCAGCGCGCGCCGATCGTTTATGCGTAAACGTGAAAGTTCCGATACGAAAAAAAGAAACCCCGAAAGCCATGCTTTCGGGGTTTTGGAGCTGGTGAGCAGATTCGGACTGCCTACCTCTTCATTACCAATGAAGTGCTCTACCTACTGAGCTACACCAGCGCGCTCACGCGACGAATGATATTATAACCAACTCCGCCCCGGATTGCAACCCTTTTCAGGGGATTTTTTGCAATATATTATCAACGCCGTCGTGCGCGCGGCTTTTCGCCAAAAAAAATCCCGCAAAGGCTATTGCAAAATCACGCGGTTTGCTGTAAACTTTCAATACTACTTTGAAAGGAGAATCATAATGGACGAAGAAAGGGATTTCGTGACGTTCACGGACGACGACGGCAACGAGTTTGAGCTTGACGTTGTCAAGTACTTCTTCTATAAGGATAACGAGTATGCGATCCTTGCCGACTTCAGCGGTTCCGAGGAGCCCAAGGATGAAGAGGAAGAGACCGAGCTTTTCATCATGCGCATTGAGGTGAGCGAGGATGGCGAGACCGAGGAGTTTGTCAGCCCCGACGACGAGGATATGGATGAGCTTATCGAGATAGCCGAGAAGGAGCTTATGGACGACGAGTGCGGCTGCGACGACTGCGGCGAAGACTGCGACTGCGGCTGCGAGCACGACCATTGCGACTGCGGCTGCGACGACAAATAATCCAAAGACCGGCGACCGGCGCGGGTGACCGCGTCGGTTTTTTTATGCTCCGCGCTTCTTGAAACGCATCCCCCCGCATAATATTGAATGCCGCAAAACCTAAGGGGGGAATGCAGAATTGGACAGCGAAAACAGCATCATTCTTTCGGGACGCATAGAAGAAGCGCCCGTCTTCGACCACACCGTGCTGGGCGAAGCGTTTTACAAAACGCGCGTCGCCGCCCGCAGGCTTTCGGGCACGGAAGACGTTTTGCCCGTTACCCTATCGGAAAGGCTGCTGACGGAAGCAAGCCCGGAGCCTGGGAGCTTTGTAACGATAGACGGTCAGCTCCGCTCATACAACCGCAGAGACGGCGCGGGACGCCACCTGATAGTAACGGTGTTTGCACGCGGGGCGCGGTTTCAGGCGGGACCGATACCCGACGAAAACGACGTTTACCTGATAGGCCGGGTCTGCAAGCCCGCGGTGTACCGCACCACGCCCTTCATGCGTGAGATCGCCGATCTGCTTTTGGCCGTGCCGAGGCGGTACGGCAAGAGCGACTACCTGCCCGTGATCGCCTGGGGCAGGAACGCGAGGTTTGCCTCCGCGCTTGAAACGGGCGACCGCGTGGCGCTGACGGGGCGCATGCAGTCGCGCGTTTACCGCAAGCAGCTTGAGAGCGGCGAAAGCGAGGAGCGCACCGCGTACGAGATCAGCGTTTCGGGTATGGAGCGGGTATGAAAGGCCCGGCGCGGCGGCATGCGCGGGCGGATGCGATAAGGCGTATAAACGGGACAGCCGATGAAAAGACCCGGTGCGGAGGCAGCTCTTCGCACCGGGTACTGCGTTGATATTGCCCGCCGGGATCGGCCGGCTCAACATTTACACGTCAAGCTTTGCTTTGTCCTTGAACGTATCGTCCTTGTTGAAATCGGCGAACTCCGAGATGTATTCCTTGCGCGGGGCTACCTTGTCGCCCATCAAAAGCGTCACAAGGTGCTCCACCGTCGCGGCGTCCTCTATCGAAACGCGCACCATCGTGCGGTGGCGGGGGTCCATGGTGGTCTCCCAAAGCTGCTCGGGGTTCATCTCGCCGAGGCCCTTATAGCGCTGCAGCGTGTAGCCGCGCAGACCCTTTGTGACGCGCTCGAGCTCCTTGTCGTCCTGACAGTAAAAGGCGTCGTTCCCCTTTTGCACCTTGTAGAGCGGGGGCTGCCCGATGTAAACGTGACCGTCGGTTATGAGCCCCTTCATATAGCGGTAGAAGAAGGTCAAAAGCAGCGCGCGTATATGCCCGCCGTCCTGGTCGGCGTCGGAGAGTATGACGACCTTGTCGTATTTGAGGCCGTCTATGTTGAAGTCCTCGCCGATGCCCGTGCCCAGCGCGGTTATGAGCGAGCGGAGCTCCTCGTTTTCCAAGACCTGCTCCACGCGCTTTTTTTCTACGTTCAAAACCTTGCCGCGCAGAGGCAGTATCGCCTGAAAGCGCCTGTCGCGCCCCTGCTTGGCGGAGCCGCCCGCGGAGTCCCCCTCCACTATGAACAGCTCGTTTTGCGAGGGATCGCGCCCTGTGCAGCTTGAAAGCTTGCCCACGAGCGGCGCGTTTTCAAGCTTTGACTTTTCCCTTGCCATGCTCTTGGCGCGGCGTGCGGCCTCGCGCGCTTTGGCGGCCTTTACGGCCTTGTCGGCGATGAGCGCCGAAAGTTCCGCGTTTTTAAGGTCCTCCAGAATGGGCGGGAGCTTGTCGTACATGACGGACTCCACCGCCGGGCGAGCCTCGGTATTGCCGAGCTTGGTCTTGGTCTGGCCCTCGAACTGTATGTTCTGCATGCGCAGGGATATTACCGCCGTCAGCCCCTCGCGGAAATCCTCGCCCGAGAGCGACGCATCCTTGTCCTTTAAGAGGCCTATCCTGCGGCAGTAATCGTTCATCACCTTGGTGAGCGACGCGCGGAAGCCCGTTTCATGCGTGCCGCCCTCGGTGGTGGGAATGTTGTTGACGTAGGAGAACACGTTTTCGGAATAGCCGTCGCTGTGCTGCATGGCTATCTCCACCACGATATTGTCCTTTTTGCCCGAAATGTATATGGGCTCCGGGTACAGGGGCAGCTTGTCGCCGTTGAGGTACTTGACGAAATCGCAGATACCGCCCTCAAAATAATACTCGCGCTCCTGCTGCTTGCCGCGCTCGCGCAGGTCGGAGAGCCTGAATCGGACGCTGCGGTTCAAATACGCAAGCTCGCGCAGCCTGCGTGAGATTATCTCGAAATTCATTTCGACGGTCTCGAACACGCGCGCGTCGGGCATGAAGGTGACCTTGGTGCCCTGCCTGCGCGTGCGCCCAACCTCCTCAAGCGGGCCCTCGGGGCGTCCGGAGTGCATGCCGTCCTTATCCTCATAGCTTCTGAACGCCATACGGTAGAGCCTGCCGCCCGCGGCGACCTCTACCCTGACCCATTCGGACAGCGCGTTTACCACCGACGCGCCCACGCCGTGCAGACCGCCCGAGTAGGAGTAGCTGTCGTTGCCGAACTTGCCCCCCGCGTGAAGCTGAGTGAACACGACCTCCACGCCGGAGACGCCGAGCTTTTCGTGGATCCCGACGGGTATTCCGCGCCCGTTGTCCTCGACAGTCACGGAGCCGTCGCGCTCCAGCGTTACGGAAACGACGTCCGCAAAGCCGTTCGCAGCCTCGTCCACGGCGTTATCCACGATCTCCCACAGCAGATGGTGAAGCCCGCGCGCGCCCGTGGAGCCTATATACATGCCCGGGCGCACCCTTACCGCCTCGAGCCCTTCCATTACCTTTATGTCGCTAACCGAATATTCGTGGCTCATATCATCGATCCTTTGCCTTTGTCGCGGGCATACACCCACATATACATTATATTGTAACGGAGCGGGTTTGTCAACCTACCCGTTGTGTTTTGGCCCGTGGGCAATAAAAAAACCCGCCGCAAAGCGGCAGGCTGACGCGGCCCCGTGCGGGAGCACGAAAACGGCCTATTGCTTTTTGAGCACGCTGCGGATGTAAAAGTCTGCGTCGGTCAGCACCTCGCGCAGGGACTCGCGCTTTAAGAGCTCGAGCGCCTCTTCAAAGGGGACGGCGACGACCGTCTTTATCTCGTGGCTTGGGTGCGGACGGCTGCCCTCGCGGCACTCGGCCAGAAAGAGTATCACCCGTTTGTACCCGGCCTTGCGCGGCAGCTTATAGACGAGCTCGCGTCTGAACGAGGTGTCGAGCACTGCGCGCACTCCCGTCTCCTCGCGTATCTCGCGCAGGGCGGTCTGCTGCTCCTCCTCCCCCTCCTCAACGTGTCCTTTGGGAAAGCCGAACAGGGCGCTTTTGACGAGCACGTATTTGGGCTCGCCGTTTTCCATCAGATAAAGGACTGCTCCGCAGGACGTTTCTGCGATCATAGGACCCCCTTTTATTCGTCATCCTCCGCGCGAGGGGCGAAAAACATGGCTGCCGCGGCGGGGTCGGTCCTGAGCCTTTCAAGCTCCTCTCGGGACATGACCGAATCCGTGCCGAGACAATCCCGACAGCGTGTGAAGCACTCCGGACAGATGCAGCCGAGCTTGCCGTCGTCGGCCTGCACCATGTAAGTGCCGCAGTTTCTGCACATACAGCGCATGGTTTATCCGTTACTCCTTGAAAATCTTGTCCAAAACCTCCGGCAGCCCGCGGAACGAGCCGACCGAATACTCCGCCTGAAACCCGCGTCCGAAGCCGTACGCGGCGTGGATAAAGGGCAGACCCGCCGAATGTGCGGCATGCATGTCGCGCTCGGTATCGCCCATATAAACGGCTTTTTCAAGACCGTTCCTCCGGCAGATGAGCTTTATGTTGTCGCCCTTATGAAGCCCCGTCCTGCCTATGCACTCGATATCCGAAATATGGGCTTCCATGCCGTGAGCGCGCATGAAGGTCTGGATATAGCCGTCCTCGCAGTTGGATACGATGTAAAGGCCGTATCCTTCGGAAAGCGCTGGGATAAGCTCTCCGACGCCGTCGTAAAGCCTTCCGCCATAGCGGCCGAGCCTTTCACATTCCTCATCACAGCAGGCCTTCAATATCTCGGCGCGCCTTACCGGCTCAATATGCGGGAGTATCGCCTCGCCTATCTCGGGAATGGTGCGGCCCATCATGAGCGCCATCTTTTCCTTGGTCACGGCGATGCCGACGCCGCAGCGGTCGAACACCTCCTGCCACGCCAAACCGACCTGATAGGAGGAATCCCACAGGGTGCCGTCGAGATCGAATATGACGCCTGTTTTAGGGCGGTTTGCCATATCGGCTCCTTTCAAAAGCTACTGCTCCATGAATTTGATAAGCGCCTCGTTCTGGAAATCGAGCCCGTGCTTTGTGAGGAAGAGCCTCTCCTCAGTCACCTCAAGCATTCCATCGAGCTCAAGCTCCGTCACGGCGGGAGCGTAATGCTCGACCGGGTCGACGCCGAAGCGGCGCGCGAATCCCGCCCTTGAAATGCCTTCGATCTTGCGAAGGCCGAGCATTACGGACTCGAACATCTCCTCGTCGCGCTCTATCTTTCGCGTTTCACGCACGGGCAGCTTGCCCTCGCCAAGCTCCTTTACGTATTCGTTGAGACGCTCGGTATTGTTGAAGCGCGTCCAATCGCCCTTCAAACGCAGTGCGGAATGGGAATTGAGGCCGACGCCGAGGTACTCCCCGTTATCCCAATAGTTCAGATTATGTCGGCATTCGTATCCCGGTTTTGCGAAATTCGATATCTCATAACGCTTATAGCCGTTTGCGGCCATGAATTCAAAGCCCGCATCCTCCATATCGGCCGTCTCATCCGGATCGGGAAGAACGACCTCGCCCCTGCTCACGCTCTCATAAAGAGGGGTGCCCTCCTCAAGAATGAGGGCGTAGGACGAGATATGCTCAAGCCCAAGCTCCGTTACTATGCCGAGTGTTTTCAGATAGCTTTCCTGCGTCTGCAGGGGAAGCCCGTGCATAACGTCGGCGTTTATGTTGGTAAAGCCGACCCTGCGGGCGGCGGATACGCTCCTATTGAAATCCTCAAGGGTATGTATCCTGCCGATGGCGAAAAGCTCCTCCCCGACCGCGCTTTGAAGGCCGAGCGACAGGCGGTTGACGCCCGCCGAATACAGCTCGGCGAGCTTTTCCTCCGATGCAGATTCCGGGTTGGCTTCACAGGTGATCTCGGCGTTTTGTGCGATATCAAAGCAGTTTTTCGCCTCGTTCAGGAGCGCCGAGATGCGCCCGGGCTTTAACGCCGTGGGCGTGCCGCCGCCGATGAACACGGTATCGAAAACGCGATCCCGCATCAGAGGGGCGTATCTGCGCATCTCCGAGATGAGGGCGACGAAATAGATGTCCTCGTTCTTAAAGTCGGGGAAGCTGACGAAATCGCAGTATCGGCACTTCTTTTTGCAGAAGGGTATGTGGATGTAAAGCCCTGCCATCAGTTGATGCGAAGCACGCTCATAAAGGCGTCGGAGGGTACGGAGACCGTGCCGACCTGCCTCATGCGCTTCTTGCCCTCCTTCTGCTTTTCAAGCAGCTTTTTCTTTCGGGTGATGTCGCCGCCGTAGCACTTGGCAAGCACGTCCTTGCGGACGGCCCTGACCGTTTCGCGGGCGATAATTTTGCCGCCGATGGCCGCCTGAATGGGTATCTCGAACTGCTGACGGGGAATGACCTCCTGCAGCTTTTCGGCGACCGCCCTGCCCTTGGCATAGGCCTTGTCGCGGTGGACTATTGTGGAGAGCGCGTCGCACATATCGCCGTTTAAGAGGAAGTCGAGCTTTACGAGGTCGCTCTCCTCATACTCGCCCAGCTCGTAATCGAAGGACGCATAGCCGCGGCTGCGGGACTTGAGCCCGTCGAAGAAGTCGAATATTATCTCATTGAGCGGCATGCGGTAGGTGAGCTTTACGCGATTCTCCTCAAGATAGGTCATGTCTATGAATATGCCGCGCTTGTCCTGACAGAGCTCCATGATGGAGCCGACGTACTCGGGCGGGGTCATGATATGGGCGCTGACCATCGGCTCCTCCATCCTCTGTATCTCCATGGGAGACGGGAGGTTCGAGGGGTTGTCTATCATGCGGACGGAGCCGTCGAGCATTATGACGCGGTAAATGACGGAGGGAGCGGTGGTGACGAGATCGAGATCGAACTCGCGCTCGAGCCTTTCCTCGGCGATCTCCATGTGCAGCAGCCCCAAAAAACCGCAGCGGAAGCCGTAGCCCAGCGCCTGAGAGGTCTCCGGCTCGTACGAGATGGAGGCGTCGTTCAGGACGAGCTTGTCGAGCGCCTCTTTAAGCGCCTCGTAATCCGCGCCGTCGGCGGGATAGATGCCGCAGAAGACCATGGGGTTGGCCTGCTTGTAGCCGTGAAGAGGCTCCGCAGCGGGGTTTGACGCAAGCGTTATGGTGTCTCCCACCTTGGTCTCCGCAACGGACTTGATGGAAGCGGAGATATAGCCGACCTCGCCCGCGGTAAGCTCCTTGACGGGCTGACGGTTGGGGGTGAACACGCCGACCTCTGTCACGTCGAATTCATTCCCTGAATGCATGAAGCGGATGCGGTCGCCGGGGCGGACCGTGCCCTCCATAACGCGGACGTACGAAAGCGCGCCCATGTAGTTGTCGTAAAGGCTGTCGAATATGAGCGCCTTTAACGGAGCGCCGGCGTCGCCCCTGGGGGCGGGGATATCGGTGACTATGCGCTCTAAAACGTCGCCCACGTTAAGGCCTGTTTTGGCGGATATCTGCGGAGCGTCCTCTGCGGGAAGGCCTATGATATCCTCTATTTCGTGAATGGCGTTCTCGGGATCCGCGGAGACCAGGTCTATCTTGTTTATGACGGGGATTATCTCAAGATCGTTGTCAAGGGCAAGATAGACGTTGGCAAGCGTCTGCGCCTCTATGCCCTGAGTCGCGTCCACGACCAGCACCGCCCCTTCGCACGCGGCAAGGGCGCGGCTGACCTCGTACGTGAAGTCGACGTGGCCGGGAGTGTCGATAAGGTTCAGCATATACTCGCGCCCGTCCTTTGCCGTGTAGAACATCCTTACGGCGGTGGACTTGATGGTGATGCCGCGCTCGCGCTCAATGTCCATGGAGTCAAGAAGCTGCTCCTCCATGTCGCGCTCGGCAACGGTCTGGGTAAGCTGCATAAGCCTGTCGGCAAGCGTGGACTTGCCGTGGTCGATATGCGCTATGATGCTGAAATTGCGGATCAGTTCCTTTGGAAATGCCATTTTTAACTCCGTTCCGGGGGTGGTATGCAGCCGTGCCGCGTTTTTGCGGCACGGCGCGGGAAAGCTTTACTCTATCATCGACCTTGCGGCGGATTCCACCGCCTCGGCGGTTATGCCGAAATGCTCGAAGAGCTTGCCGCCGGGGGCGGATGCTCCAAAGCCCTTCATTGAAACGAGCCTGCCGTCGAGCCCTATGTACTTATAGAAGCTCATGCCGCCGAGCGCCTCAACGCCGACCCTGCGGCGGATATGCTGAGGCAGTACGGACTCGCGGTATTCCTCGGGCTGACGGTCGAAGAGCTCCATACAGGGCATGGACACCACGCGCACGCGGATGCGGTCGCGGGCCATGTTCTCCGCCGCCTTTACCGCAAGCTCCACCTCGGAGCCGGTGGCGATCAGTATGACGAGGGGCTCGCCCTCGCAGTCGCGCAGGATATAGCCGCCGCGCATCGCCGCCTCGCCCGTGCCCTCGATCTGGGGAAGGCCCTGACGCGAAAGCGCAAGCACAGCGGGCGCATGGAGCTGCATTGCCGCAAGATAGCTTGCCGCGGTCTCACGGCCGTCGGCGGGACGGAAAACGTAGGTGTTGGGGGTGGCCCTGAGCATATCGAGCTGCTCTATGGGCTGATGGGTGGGGCCGTCCTCTCCGACGCCGATGGAGTCGTGCGTCAAGACGTAAATGACGTTGAGGCCCATGAGCGCGGAAAGGCGCAGGGCGGGCTTCATATAGTCGACGAACACGAGGAACGTCGCGCAGTAGGGGCGCAGGCCGCCGTACAGCGCCATGCCGTTTGCGATCGCCGCCATTGCGAACTCGCGAATGCCGAAGCGGAAATTGCGGCCGGAATAGTTGGAATCCGCAAAGTCTCCGAACGCCTTCATATAGGTGAGGTTGGACGGGCCGAGGTCGGCAGAGCCGCCGATGAGGTTGGACACGCGCTCGGTCAGGCGGGTGAGCATAGTCTCGGAGCATTTCCTGGTGGCGATCTTGGCGGAGGGATCGAACTCCCACAGGGCGGGATCGTGGATATCCACGGGCAGGTCGCCCCTCTCCCAGGAAAGGAGCTCCTCGTAAAGCTCGGGATAGGCGGCCTTGTAGCCGGCCATAAGCCTGTCATGCTCGGCGTGGAGCGCGGAATAGCCCTCGCGCAGCTCGCGCATGGCGGCGTAAACCTCCTCGGGAACGGTGAACTCCGGATAGTCCCAGCCGAGGGACTGCTTGTATACGGCTATGTTCTCCTCGCCGAGGGGCGAACCGTGGGAGGACGCGGAGCCCTGCTTGGGGGTGCCCTCCGCGATGTTGGTCTGAACGATTATGAGGGAGGGACGGTCAAGCTCGGCGCGCGCCTCTTCAAGGGCGGCCTCTATAGCTTCGGTATCCTCGCCGCGGGGGACCTCCAGCACCTGCCAGCCGTACGCCTCGAAGCGGGCGCGCACGTTCTCGGTAAAGGCAAGGTCGGTGGAGCCTTCGATGGTGATGCGGTTGGAGTCGTAAAGCGCGATGAGCCTGCCGAGCCCCAGAGTGCCCGCAAGCGACGCGGCCTCGGACGCAACGCCCTCCATCATGCAGCCGTCGCCCATGAGGGTGTAGGTGCGGTTGTTGATTATCTCATACCCGTCGCGGTTGAAGCGGGCGGCCATGTGACGCTCTGCCATAGCCATGCCGACCGCCATCGCAAAGCCCTGACCCAGGGGGCCTGTCGTAGCCTCGATACCGGGGATATTGCCGTATTCGGGATGACCGGCGGTCTTTGCGCCGAGCTGACGGAACTGCTTGATATCGTCAATGGAAACGGGGTAACCGAAAACGTGCATGAGTGCGTAGAGCAGCATGGACGCATGGCCTGCGCTTAATACGAAACGGTCGCGGCCCAGCCATTCGGGCGCGGACGGATCGTGCCTCATACCCTTCCACAGCGTGTACGCCATGGGTGCGGAACCGATCGCAAGGCCGGGATGGCCGCTCTTGGCCTTCTGTATGGCGTCCACCGCAAGCATCCTTATTGAGGTGATCGCGCTCCTGTCAGTCTTATCCATTTACTTACCCTCCGTTTATTTGGTGCGGCACAGCCGCCCACATTAAAATCCATTTTAATTATACAATAATCCGGGGCGCAATTCAAGGTGTGAGCGGTTATATAATAAAGACGGCGCTCGGGCTTTTACGATTTCTCCGCCTCCCGCGGCAAGCGCGAAAAAGCCCGGTACGGAGGAGTATCCTCCGTGCCGGGCAGACGAGCCTGTTTTATGTGCGGCGGGCGGCGCGTTTATAGCCGTTCGGCTTCGACCCTTGCGCTTATGTCCTCCGCGGAGACGGAATGCTCGATGGGCTTCCACTCGGGCTTGGCGAAAACGGACGACAGCGCGATGGGTATGTAGGTGAACATGAACAGCGGGAAGGTGAACCCGGAAAGTATCTTTTTGAAGGCGCTCGACCTGATGTGCTTCCACTCCGTGATGACGGTAACCATGCCGATGCCCAGGAGTATGAGATACATGTTAAGGAAGAACTGCCCGATGGAGAACAGCGCCTCAACGATGCTGCCGCCCTGCGCGAGGCCTATCACGCCGAACACGAGGTTGGATATGACGGACGCCGCTGAGAGGAAGAACGCGGGCATTATGTTCATTGTCATGTCGAAGCAGGAGAAGCTGCCGTGGAATATCCCGTGCAGCAGCTTGCCGCCGTAGCGGTGCAGCACCTGCAGATACCCCTTTGTCCAGCGCATGCGCTGACGCCAGCTCTGGCGGAACTTGACGGGCTGTTCGTCAAACACCTCCGCATCGGTGCAGATGCCTATCTTGTAGCCGCGCGTGATGCGCTCTATCGAGAACTCGATATCCTCGGTAAGCGTGAAGTACGGCCAGCCGCCTATCTCCTCCTCGACCTTACGGGAAAAGAAGAAGCCCGTGCCCGATACCGCGCAGCTTGTCCCGAGAAGGCTCCTGGCGTGGTTCAGATACCTGCTTTCGCGCAGGAACCACAGCGCGTAGCCGGAGCTTATCCAGTTGTCGCCGTAATTCTTGCTGTTGCGGTAGCTCGTTAGTATGTCGTAGCCCTCCCCCGCCTTGCGGATGACCTTTTCGGCATAATCGGCGGGGAGCATATTGTCGGCGTCGAAAACGAAATAGCCGTCGAAGCCGCGGGGGTTGTCGCGGCGGATGCTCTTCAAAAGGGCGTCCATCGCGTAGCCCTTGCCCACGTTTTTGTCGTCGCTGCGCTCGTACACGCAGGCGCCCAGCTCACGGCAGATCTCGGCCGTGCGGTCGGTGCAGTTGTCCGCCAGCACGAACACGCGGAGGTCCTTATAGGTCTGCCGGTTGATACAGCCGATGAGGTCTCCGATCACGCGCGCCTCGTTACGGGCACAGATGAGCACGGCGTAACTGCCCTCAAGCTCATCAAGGGGCTTGGGGACGGCGCCCGCCGTTTTGCGCCTTTGCCTTGCCGCAAGTATCCACTGAAGCGGGACGTACAAAAACTGATACAGATAACAGACGGTGAAGACCACCGAGATGATAAAGTTTATCAGTTTGAGTGCACCCACGCGAGTTCCTTTCCGACAGATACGGGCAGCCCGCCCCGGGGTGAGCCGTACGGGCATGCCTGCTGTCACGGCACGCTGCTGCGTTACCGTATTAAGAATATTAATACACTTGCTCCGTGTTGTCAACACCCGCCGGCACGGAGCCGAAAATATAGGCGGGTTAGCCCGGGCTAACGGGACGTCGGCCAATACGCGCAGCGCGTCACAGCCTTGCGACGCCGCTCCTTCTTGCGGCCTCGGCAACGGCCTTTGCAACGGTCTTGCCCACCCTGGGGTCGAACGCCTTGGGGATTATGTAGTCGGCGGAAAGCTCCTCGTCGGAGATGAGGGATGCCAGCGCGTTGGCGGCGGCGATCTTCATCTCGTCGTTTATGTCGGAGGCTCTGACGTCGAAGGTGCCGCGGAAAATGCCCGGGAACGCAAGCACGTTGTTTATCTGGTTGGGATAGTCGCTGCGTCCGGTGGCGACCACGCGCGCGCCGCCCGCCTTGGCGTCGTCGGGGAATATCTCGGGAGTGGGGTTGGCGCAGGCGAACACTATCGCGTCCTTCGCCATGCTCCTGACCATATCGACGGTAACGGTGTTGGGAGCGGAAACGCCAATGAACACGTCGGCGCCGACGAGAGCATCGGCAAGGCTGCCGCGCTTCATGGAGCGGTTGGTGAGCTTTGCCATCTCTTCCTTAACGGGGTTCATGCCCTTTTCGCGGCCCTCGTAGATTATGCCGGTGCGGTCGCACAGGGTAACGTCCTTTATGCCCGAGGACAGCAGCAGGCGGCAGATGGCGATGGACGCCGCGCCCGCGCCGTTTATAACGACCTTAAGGGTATCAAAGCCCTTGCACACGACCTTTGCGGCGTTCATAAGGCCCGCAAGGGTGATGACGGCGGTGCCGTGCTGATCGTCGTGGAAGATGGGGATATCGCATTTTTCCTTGAGCTTCTTTTCGATCTCGAAGCACCTCGGAGCGGCGATATCCTCTAAATTAACGCCGCCGAAGGAGCCGGAGATGAGATAGATGGTGTTGACTATCTCGTCCACGTCCTTGCTCTTTATGCAGAGGGGGAAGGCGTCAACGTCGCCGAAGGACTTGAAGAGCACGCATTTGCCCTCCATGACGGGCATGCCGGCCTCCGGGCCGATGTCGCCGAGGCCAAGCACCGCGGTGCCGTCGGTGACGACGAGGCAGAGGTTATGGCGGCGGGTCAGTTCATAGCTCTTTTCGATATCCTTCTGTATCTCGAGGCAGGGCTGCGCTACGCCGGGGGTGTAGGCGAGCGAGAGATCCTCCTTGGTCTTGACGGGAACGGTGGCGTTGACTTCGATCTTGCCCTTCCATTCGGCGTGCAGGCGAAGCGATTCTTTTGCGTAATCCATATTATTCTCCTTAACTCAGTTTAGTTTTCGAAATCGAATTTGAAGGGGAGATCGTACCAGTCGCGGACGGTGGTCAGATCCTTCTGCACGCCCTCGCCGACGGGAACGCCCTTATCCTTTCTGTCGAGCCAGCAGAGATATTCCTTTTCGCCCGCGGTATAGATGCGGTCGCGGCCGGGGGCCTTTTCGGAGGCGCGGAGCTCGCGGAGTATGTTGCCGCAGATATTCTTGAAGGTCTCCCTGCCCATGAAGGCGTCGGGATCCACAACGAGGAACCAGTGGCCGAGGTGGTACGGCCTGCGGTTGCCCTCCTCGTCGAAGCCGGTGAGCATCTTCATATAGCTGCCTGCCTGCAGAGCGGCGGAGAGCACCTCCACGACGGTGGCGTAGCCGTAGCCCTTGTAGCCGGCGAGATCGTCGTTGATGCCGCCCAAGGGCGCGAGCGCCGCGGTGCCCTTCGTGAGGTCGATCAATATCTGCTCGCTGTCGGTCAGCGCCTCGCCGTTTTTGCCTATTACCATGCCGGCGGGGGTATCCTTGCCGTTGCGGGCGAAATACTCTATCTTGCCGCGCTGGGTGATGGAGGTGGCGCAGTCGATGACGAAGGGGAACTCCTCATCGGTGGGAAGAGCGATGGTCAAGGGGTTGGTGCCGAGCATGTTCTCAACGCCGAAGGTGGGCGCGATGGAGGGGCGCGCGTTGGTGCCCGTCATGCCTATCATGCCCTCCTTGGTGGCCATGGTCGTCCAATAACCGGCGATGCCGTAATGGGAGGAGTTGCGGATGGCGCCCATTGCAAGGCCGTACTTTTTGGCCTTTGCGATGAGCTTCTCCATCATATGATAGGAGGCGACCATGCCCATGCCGTCGTGCGCGTCGGTGACCATGGTGGTCGGGGTCTCGCGAAGGACCTCTATCTCCGTCACGGGGTTCAAAATGCCCGCGCGGATGCGGTCGATATAGATGGGCTTGAAGCGGTTGCAGCCGTGGCT
>JAEEGL012069691.1_pt1 | contig 14774 bp, 13 predicted proteins | sample 9134231 | NCBI WGS metagenome assembly JAEEGL01 (sample SAMN16246548, study PRJNA631951) | gut metagenome | biome: gut microbiome; feature: rumen; material: fiber-attached | host: Bos | place: Iran: Karaj | collected 2018-10 | reverse complement strand
TATAGGGGTGTTGTGGATTTTTAAACAACACCTTCATATCGCCACTTTCCACCACACGCCCTTTCAATAGCACCACTACCCTATCGGCGATTTGTGCCACAACACCTAAATCATGCGTGATAAAAATCACGCTCATGCCGTACTTTTTCTGTAATCGTTTGATTAATTCCAAGATTCCCTTCTGAACCGTAACATCCAATGCCGTAGTAGGTTCATCCGCAATTAAAATGTCGGGATTGCAACTCATCGCCATCGCAATCATCACCCGTTGCTTCTGTCCTCCCGACAACTCATGGGGATAGGAGTAGAAAATTTTGTCGGGACGAGGCAACATAACCTCGGTAAAAAGTTCCAAAACTCGGGCGTGTGCCTCTTTTTTGGTCATAGAAGTATGCAAACGCAAAGCCTCTACAATTTGCTCACCACAACGCAATACCGGATTCAGAGAGGTCATCGGCTCTTGAAAAATCATAGCGATTTTGGCACCACGCACCTTCCTCAACTCCTTTTCAGACAGGGAGAGCAGCGAAACCGATTTTTGTGTATCCGGATCAGTATATACAATATCGCCATGGGTAACTTTAGAGATGGCTTTCGAGATAAGTCGCATTACCGAAAGTGCCGTAACCGACTTCCCGGAACCGGATTCTCCCACCACGCCGACAGTTTCACCCGCACGCAACGAAAACGACACCTCATGCAGAATGGGCTTCCACTCCGCATCGTTTTTCAATTCCAACGAAAAATCCTGAATATCTAAAACGTTCATCCTTTCAAAATGGTCTGCAAAATTACGTTTTTTCTCTTCATTACAAACCCAAATTGCTTAAAATTGACTGACGAGCAGACTTTATTTTCGCCAAAAGTGCATTCTTCCCTCTTTCGTATCGATGGTAACGACAGAGACTGAGGGTTTTAATCGCATATTTTCTCCATCCATACTGCACAAAAATAGTAATGAAAGAAGCCACAAGATAACCTAATGAGAAGAGGCAGGAATGAGAAATCAGCGCAACCAGAACAAAGAGCAATAAATAACAGAGGGGGAACATCACAATCACACTCACCCCAAAATTTATCGTAGAGGTGAACATTTTATCCTGCAAATTTCTTTTAGGCAATTCGCACGCATAAAATGGAACGAAGTTGTTGATAAAGCCGAAAAGAAAAACCGGGAAAGAGAGCAATAACCAGAAAAAGCGGAGCACCAACTGGAAAGTGGATGTGGTCTGCTCCAACTGCCAAGTGCGCAAATTCAATTTTTCCATCCCCTCTTTATATTCTGCGGCTTGCAACATAATGGCACTGAACTTCTCAGGCTGTTGCAGGTGCATTTCATCCAAAATCCCCATTATTTTTTTATCGGACAACAGGGCAGAATACGGGTCCTTCCCTGGCAAATGCTCTTTTTCTATCATTTTTTTCCTGCCGATGGCAAACGCTGTTTCATATTGTCCATAATGTTCTTCATCTTTCACATCAATTCCCATTTCCTGAATAATGGCCTTCGACTTCTCATTCAGCGCAAGATAAGCGTTGTTGGGTTCCGCCTTGTACTTTTCATAAAATGGTTCGAGTCCGAACGGTTCGCCAATCACCATGACCAGATCGTAACGCATGTGGAAATAGTTGGTATAATAGATAGCGATAGGTAAGATTTTCAGATTATTCTGATAATCAGAAAGTTCAGCTGACCTAAAAGCCAAGCGCGGATAACCTTTCTTAAAGGTGGAGAAAAACCTCCCCGGCTGGTGCTTGGCTTCCGGGAACATACAAACAGTAGCCCCTTCATTGAGAAAACGCGCGGCCAAGTCGAAAGTTTCGAGATTACTCCGGATATCGTCGCGACCGCCATCGCGAGAACGAAAAGTAGGCAATATTTTTAGAAAACGAAGCAATTTCGCGACAATCACATTCTTTTTAAAAATATCACCGCGTGCAATAAAAATGGGTTGCCGCTTATTCCTGAAAAGATATAAAATAGCCAAGGCATCCATCAGCGCATTTTGATGATTGGCAATAACAAAAGTAGGAACCCCCTTTTTAGGGATATGCTCTTCCCCAATAATTCTTACATTTCTATAATACAAGCGAGAATGTGCAAAATAGAAATAGTAATTCCACACATGATACAATTTGTCAAATTGATTTACTTTTTCAAATGAGATCATAGGTTAAGACTGCGACAAATCAGATATATAATTAGTTGATTTTCAATTCTTTAATAATATTTTGAGCATTAGCGAATTTATCCACGATAAACAAAAAGTAGCGAACATCAAGAGAGATATTGCGACAACGGTTCACATCATAATTGATATCACTCATCGTCCCTTCCCACACACGGTCGAAATTAACGCCAATCAATTCTCCATTGGCATTGATAACGGGGCTTCCCGAGTTGCCGCCGGTGGTATGATTGCTGGCAATAAAGCAAACCGGCAATTCTCCATTTTCATTGGCATAATTCCCATAATCCTTTTGCAGATACAACTCTTTCAATTTAGGATCCACCTTATAATCAAAGATATCCGGATTTTCTTTTTGCATAATCCCCTCTATCGTAGTATAGTGCACATAATCCACGCCATCGGAAGGTGAAAAGCCTTTCACATTGCCATACGTAACGCGCATGGTAAGATTTGCATCAGGATAAAAATGTCGGTTACTGTTTTTCTCCATCAGCGCCTTGACATACAAACGATAATCCAAATCAAGCTGTTTTCTCGTCAGCGTTAATTGGTCATAATTGTCAAAATACTGTTCAAAAACGGGCAACAGCAACTGGAATAATTCATTTTGCAGAATTTTTGAAAAATCTTTTCTTTTGGCATTTTTCACAAATTGTATAAACTTCTCCCCCCGTGCAAAATAAGGAGATTTCTGTTGTGCACGCTGAAACATAGCCTGCCATTCCGATTTCGGCATATTGATATAGCGTTGCAGCGCTTCCGGGATTAATTGTGCATCTTGCGTGGTGAAATAGTAGTTCATCAGCTCAACAAAACACTCGCCATCAATATCCGCATTGTAATTTTTGAAAAACGATTCGGCTTGTTGCAATAATTTGGTGCGGGCATCTTCAAAATTCTCATTCGTAACCTGTGCATTTTGCGCAGCTTTTGACACTCTTAAAACATTAGTATACATAAATTTAATCAACTCAACACCAATAAAAGTTTCCGAAATATACGTATTGGTTTTCACTTGATCTTTATAGATTTGATATGATTTTCTCATATCATTCAAAACCTGTCCATACGCTGCATTCCTGTCTTCATTTTCTTCTACCCATTTTTGGAATTCCATCTCTTCCGCCCTTTTCTTTTCAATGACATTGCATTCTTTAATTCCCTTGCTTTCCCCAATCCATTTTTTCCAGCCGTTGCTAATGGAATTAGCTTTAGCTGAATACATCAGACGTATTTCGGTAGATTTTTCCATTTGCCGTTTCATGGCTGCCAGCCGCAGGTCACGGGAGTGAATAGCCACCGGATTCTGCACATTCACAATAATATCCACTGCATCCGAGATTAGAAACTGCTGGGTCGTGCCGGGGTAACCAAAAACCAATGTGAAATCACCTTCATTGACTCCTTTGGTTGAAAGCGTAAAGAATTGCTTTGATTGCAACGGGACATTGTCTTCCGAGTAATCTGCCGGATTTCCCTCTTTATCGGTATAAATCCTATACAAAGAGAAATCGCCCGTATGACGAGGCCACATCCAGTTATCGGTATCCCCACCAAATTTTCCAATACTTTCTGGTGGAACTCCTACCAAACGCACATCCCTGAAAGTTTCATTCACAAACAGGAAATATTGATTCCCATAGAAAAATGGTTTTACAACTGCGTCATAATGCGTATTTTGTGTTGCCACTTTCTTGATTTCGGCAATATTCTTTTCAATTTGCCTGCTGCGTTCTTCTTCCGTCATTTGCGGGGTAACATTCATGAGCACCTCCGCGGTAACATCTTCCATCCGCACCAAAAAAGTAACGGTTAATCCTGGATTGGCAATCTCCTCTTCATGATTCTTTGCCCAGAATCCATTATGTAAATAATTGTGTTCCAATGTGCTATGACTTTGCACATAACTATATCCGCAATGATGGTTGGTAATGAGCAATCCATCCGCAGAAATCAGCTCCCCTGTACACCCTCCACCGAACAAAACAATCGCATCTTTCATGCTATGATGATTCACACTATAAATGTCATCGGCCGTCAATTTAAAACCCATTTGTTGCATTTCGGCTTCATTGTAACCCAAAAAGAGAGGAATCCACATTCCTTCATCGGCCATGGACAACATCCTCAAACAAAGCAAAAAGGTTAATAAGAAAACTTTTTTCATTTTTATATTTTTTAGTGATTAATTAACGATTGGTAAATAGTATGGAACTGCTCGCCGACTACGGCAGGTGAGCAAATATTAACAGCTTCATTCTGAATTGTTTGAACATCAAAATCTGCAAAATGATCCAACATATAGTTCATTTTTTCAACCAATTGTGATTCATTCTGAGCTTCTACGAACAAGGCATTTTTAATATTGGCGATTTCCGGGATACCCCCCACACGGCTTGTTACTGCCGGACGACCGCAACAAAATGACTCCAAAAGCACACACGACTGCGTTTCATAATTGGAAAAAAGCACCAAAAAATCGCTTTGTTGCATATACGCAGCCACCTCCACCGCCGACTTTTTTCCCAGTAAAAAAACGAAATCCCCCAAATGATGGGTTTGAATGTAATTTTCAATCTCTTTATTGGGCAATTCATGGACAATATTCAAACGAAAATCCTGCCGTTGGCTTGCCAATTTCTCCACTGAACGCAGAATTCCAAAAATATTTTTTATTGGGTCAAGAGTGGAAACGTGCAATATTTGTTTATATGTGCGCTCTTTTTTCTCTTGAGACACAAAAAGATTGGTATCCACAACGTTACTCACAATAGTAGCAGGTATTTTCCGAATCATGGGCAACGTCTCCATCATCATCTGATGCAAATGATGGGTAACGATCGTCAAGTGGCGCACGCGACGGAAAAGATAATACATCTGCACACGCTGGGCGAAAGAGATTTTTTTTCTCAACAGAGGGCTATAAATCGACCAATGTTCTGTTAACGCTAAGGGAATCTGATACTTACGACTCAATTTAGAGGCAACAATTCCCAATGGAAGGGCTACATGAGCATGAATAATATCCGGTTTCCCATATTGAGTGATAAGTTCGTCAAACGCATGAATATAAGCTAAGAACAATTGGTATTTAGATATTTTTTCAGGAACATAAATGGGATAAAAAATAATGGAGGAAGGCAGGTCTATCGCCGTTGAATCCCACGATTTCCCCACATGGTGCATCACAATCGTTTGGGCAAAAGCAGTGGTTGAAGCAATGTGTTTCAAGATAAAATTGCCGTCAAGCGGTTTATTTTCAGAAGGGAACCAAGAAGGGATGTGAACGATCAGCATTACTTTTCTTTTCTTTTTAATTTTTTCAACTTGGTTTCCATGACTTGCTTAAAAAGGCTGAAGTCGGCGCGGGTAATCAAAAAATCACGGGCGGTGGCATGAGTGAAGCGGACAAATACCGTGAGTGTGAAGATGAGATTTGCGCCATACGCCGCGCTGGTAATCCACCCGGCGGTTTGCAATGCAAGCAACGAACTGATTTCCATTGTTTTAGGAATAAGCAATATACCTGCCACAGCCGTAACGAGCAAACTGATTACAGAACCGATGGCGTTCACCCAATATTTGCCATATCCGCTAAAATGATGCGCCAGAATGGTTGTGCATGAAAGCGCAAAAATACCTGGCAACAAACTACAAATCACCGATTTGGAATTAGCAAAATCAGCGCCTAAAACAAACACGAGGAATTGGGCTGGGAGCAACAGCAATACCAACACTGCCGCCAAAGCAAATACCGCAACAATCTTCAGCAAACCCAAGGTCAGATTCTTCGTATAATCCATATCCGGCTGATTGGAAATCCGGGCATATTGCACCAAGCAAATGCTCTTCGGGAAAATCCACACCGCTTCCGAAATTTTCGTCCCCATTTCATACACCCCCAGCGACTTGCGACCAATAAAATGATCCACGAAATAGTAGTTCAACCGATAGGTAAGCAGTTGCGTCAAGTTGGCGATTTGCGTCCAGAATCCCAATTTCACCATTTCTTTCAAAAGGGTAAAAACGCCGTCAAACTGCACTTTATCAAACTGTTTAACCACAAAAACAAAACTGATAACCGTTACCACCAAATAAGAAAATATGTAGGCAGTCAAATAGAGTTCTATTTTGGCAGATTGGAAAACGAACAACAAAACAGACAGCGTAGTTAACAGCAAAATGGATTGTAAAATCTGCAAAATATTAAATAGCCGAATATTTTCTTTTCCTTGAACAATCGCTATATCAATATTATAGATAGTGAAAACAGAAGTCATCGCCAAAAGCCACCAAGTATATTCTGCGGGAACCAACTGAAGTTCCTTAAGCAGGAAAATACCTCCGACATTGGCGATACATGCCCACAGAAATGAGAGCATAAAGAGTTGAAAGATATTTTTTCGGGGGACCAAATAGACCAGCGTGCCGCCACCGACGAAGTTGGTAAGCACTTGCAACAAAGTAAGTCCTAAAACGACCAAGGCAATCGTCCCTGTACCCTCCGACCCGAAAGCATTTGCGTTAATAACCACCACCACAATCATTAAAACAGTGGAGAGCAATCGCGTAAAAAAAGTACCTAAAACCTTGTCTATCATCGTTACCTTAAAGTGCGCAAAAATACAAAAAAAAGATAACCTTTCAGGATATTTTTTTACTTGCCGATTCTATTTCTCAGGGAGAAAAAAACAATTAATAAAGCAGGTCCACTTCCCCTTTCCCCTCACGAACCACTTCAATCTCGCCAGAAGTACAATCCACCACCGTTGAAGGGATATTATCACCATAACCGCCATCAATCAACAAATCCACCATATCGCCATACCGCTCATAAATCAGCTCAGGGTCGGTAGTGTATTCTATCACCTCATCGTCATCTTTGACCGAAGCCGAAAGAATAGGGTGCCCCAAAACGCGCACAATCTCCCGAATAATTGAGTTGTCGGGGATACGAATACCTATTGTTTTTTTATTGCTTTGTATCAGTTTGGGCACATGATTGTTGGCTTCCAGAATAAAAGTATAGGGGCCCGGGAGCACTTTTTTCATCACCTTGAAAATATTGTTTCCCAGTGGTTTTGTATAATCTGAAAGGTGGCTCAAATCATAACAGATGAAAGTCATATTCGTCTTTTTCTTCTTGTTTCCAAGAATCTCTTGAATACGCTCTACCGCCTTCGGTTTGAAAATATCGCAGCCAATCCCATAAATCGTATCAGTGGGATAAATGATGATACCTCCATTCTGCAGACAATCCACTGCTTTTTGAATTTCGCGAGGATTCGGATTTTCGGGATATATTTTAAGAAACATGTACACTAAAATAAAAATGGGCAAGCTACTTATATCGCATCGCTACAACCAATGTACCCTTGCTGCATTCCTGCCCTGGGGGAGTTGAAAGGGAGCAGATCGTACAAGACTTACCCGCTGCAAAAGTACAACAATTTTTAAATACAGTCCATTCCTCAAAAGTAATTTTTGAGTAAATCATAAAATACTGATTATTAATGATTTATTTTGAAACAACAAAAAAAAAGCCCTGAATTTTATCCGACAGGGCGCAAGAAAGTTTTCATTTTTTTGCAGAAAAAGAGTGTTATTTTACCTTTTTCACCAATTGTCCACAGGCCGCATCAATATCTTTACCCCGACTATGACGCACATTGACAATCATATTTTTTGATTCCAAAAAGGCAATAAACTCGCGTACCGTTTCTTCGTTGCTTTTTTCAAATCCGCTTTGAGTGGCATTGTATTCTATCAAATTGATTTTAACGGGGAATGGCCGGCAAAAAGCGAATAATTTTTTAGCATCTGCCAAAGAATCGTTCCAATTTTTCAACATCAGATACTCAATAGTGATACGTTTCCCTGTTTTCTCATGCAGATAAACAAGGGCATCCTGCAACATTTCAAAATTTTGGGATTCGGTAACGGGCATCAGTCGTCGGCGTTTTAATTCATCAGCACAATGAAGCGACAGGGCGATTTCCGGTTTAAAGCCGTCATCTGCCAACCTTTTAATTCCGGAAGCGATACCAACGGTAGAAAGCGTGATTCTTGACGGAGACAACCCTTGCCCTTTCGGTGAAGTAATCCATTGAACAGAGCGTATGACACTTTCATAATTGAGCAGCGGTTCCCCCATTCCCATATATACAATATTAGTAATATTTTGATTATAAAGCTCTTGCGATTTCTTATTCATCAATAGAAACTGATCAAAGATTTCCGAAGAATGCAAATTCCGAACAAAACCCATGGTACCTGTGGCACAGAAGGCACACTTTAAAGGGCACCCGACTTGAGATGAAATACAAGCTGTAACACGATTATCGGAGGGGATGAGCACTCCCTCCACTTGACGTTTGTCGTGCAAGTTAAATACAAACTTGGCTGTGCCGTCCTTGCTTTGCACCATTGCAGCGATTCCGGAAGTTAAAAAAGTAAAATTACTTTTTAACTGTTCCCGAAGCGCAACGGGCAAGTTGCTCATTTCATCAAAACTGCGTACACCTTTTTTCCACAGCCACTCTTCAATTTGGGCACAACGGAATTTCTTTTCGCCGATACTTTCAATAAATGAAGACAAGTTTTGTGCTGTTGTATGTCGAATATCTGTACTCATTTTTATTTGATCAATTTTTTGTAGTGAATGCGCGTGGGGGCATCATTTCCCAAGCGTTTTCTTTTATTTTCCTCGTATTCCGAGTAGGTTCCCTCAAAGAAATAGACTTGGGAGTTGCCCTCAAAGGCGAGAATATGTGTGCAAATTCTGTCGAGGAACCAACGGTCGTGAGAAATCACGACAGCGCATCCGGCAAAGTCGTTCAATCCTTCTTCCAAAGCCCGCAAGGTATTGACATCAATATCATTCGTGGGTTCATCTAACAGAAGCACATTCGCTTCCGATTTCAAAGTAAGTGCCAAATGCATACGATTTCTCTCGCCACCAGAAAGGACACCCGCTTTTTTTCCTTGGTCGGTGCCGCTAAAATTAAAGCGTGAAACGTACGCACGCGAGTTAATGAGCCGGCCGCCCAAATTCATCTGTTCGTTTCCTTCAGAGATCACTTCCCAAACATTTTTTTCAGGATCGATATTTGCATGCTGCTGGTCAACATAGCCTATTTTTACTGTTTCACCCACTTGGAAAGTGCCATTATCAGGGGTTTCCAAACCCATAATCAAACGGAAAAGCGTGGTTTTGCCTGCTCCGTTGGGACCAATCACGCCGACGATTCCGTTGGGTGGCAGGCTAAAATTCAGATTTTCGAACAACAACTTATCCCCGTAAGCCTTAGACACATTCACTGCTTCAATTACTTTAGAACCCAGACGCGGACCATTCGGGATATAGATTTGTAAATTTTCCTCTTTTTCTTTAATATCCTCATTCAGCAACTTATCGTAAGCTGAAAGACGAGCTTTTGATTTGGCGTGGCGGGCCTTTGGGGCCATTCTCACCCATTCCAATTCCCGTTCAAGAGTTTTCATTCGTTTTGACTCTTGTTTTTCCTCCATTGCAAGACGATTGGTTTTCTGTTCCAGCCAAGAAGAGTAATTCCCTTGCCAAGGGATCCCTTCCCCGCGGTCAAGTTCCAATATCCAGCCAGCCACATTGTCAAGGAAATAGCGGTCATGGGTAACAGCGATAACTGTTCCCTTATATTGTTGCAGGTGCATTTCAAGCCACTGAACTGATTCGGCATCGAGATGGTTTGTTGGCTCATCAAGCAGCAAAATGTCGGGTTCTGAAAGCAGCAGACGGCAAAGTGCCACCCGACGGCGCTCGCCACCCGAAAGATTTTTCACTGGCGTATCACCCTCGGGACAACGCAAGGCATCCATGGCCCGCTCCAATTTGGAGTCCAATTCCCAAGCATCATGCTGGTCAATCAATTCTGTTAATTCGCCTTGACGTTCAATGAGTTTGTTCATCTCATCGTCGTCCATCGGTTCCGCAAACTTCATATTCACCGCTTCATACTCGGCCAAGATATCCACAATCTCTTTAACTCCCTGTTTAACAACATCTTTTACCGTCATCGTATCATCCAACTGGGGTTCCTGCGGCAAATAACCGACACTATACCCTGGCGAAAAAACCACTTCCCCCTGAAAAGAGGGGTCAACTCCGGCAATAATCTTCAGCAAAGAGGATTTGCCAGCACCATTCAACCCTAAAACTCCGATTTTAGCGCCGTAATAGAAAGAGAGGTAAATATTTTTAAGTACTTGTTTTTGTGGTGGATACGTTTTACTAACGTTCACCATCGAGAAGATAATCTTTTTATCGTCACTCATAAAAATTAAGGTTATTCAAAAAAACGTGCAAAGTTACGATTATAATTCATACGCAACACCAGCACCCTTAGTTTTCCCTTAATTTTTGAATCAGCCACCGCATACCTTTAAATCCCAAAAAGAAGAAATCCATCAATACATTTCTTTCTTCATAATCATTTTTTAACCGACGTTCTTTTTCCCTAACTTCGTACCGCAACACTGTCTTTTGAATGGCAATCTCATGGAGATCATTAAACACTTTCCTATTCATCACCACCTCCTATCTTTTCATTATCAGACTGGTCATCTTCGTACATGATTCTGCTCAACATTTTCACAATAGGGTTAATAAAAATTTTCTCTTTCCCCAATAAAGCAATCACAATCACAAGGATGAATAATCCGGCACAAATCAAATAAACCGGAGCAGCTGTATTGAAGAACTGTGCCAACCAACTAATTAATGCTTGGGCGAAAAACACCAACGCAACAAACGCGGAAATAACGACCGTGAGAATCATCAGAATCCCACCGACAATTTTTGACGATTTCTCCAAAAATTCCAATTTGAATAAATCGTAACGACTGGAAAAATAGTCTTTTGCATCTTTTATTATCCGGTCGTTACGGTCATTCGGCTGAAAAAAACCACTGAAAATACTCATATTTTCGCTATTAGATTTATTGTTCATCCACCACTTCATCCGTCGGCATTTCAGCACGCTGACGTTTCAGTTTGGCGATGAGCTTGTCTATTTCTTCTTTGGTCAGTTTTTCAGAAACCTTCGTTCTGATTTCTTTTCCTTTGTCAGTGGTCATCAAAAGAGTAACTCCTGCGGCAAGTGCTGCACCACTCAAAAATGCTAAAACATGTGAAGCTTTCATAATTTTTTATTTTTAAAATTTTACACAAAAATAACAAATGTTTTTCAATTTTGTTACAAAGAAACCGAAAAAAAATCATTTATAACACATAAATAATTGACAATAAGAAAAATACAAAATTTATCTGAATTATAAAACAATAAAAATTATTCGTATTTTTGTTTGTTATTGATTTTTCAATCTGAATATTATATCATTTTCTCATCATTAAAACTATTTTGTCCATGTAAAAAGTTGATAAATAATTAGATTGATGGAAGACTATGCCGATTATGCTTGAAATAAGAGAAGTTATCACCACAAAAGATCTAAAAAAATTCATCCAATTTCCTAAAAAATTGTACAAGGATTGTCCGTACTATGTACCGCCTTTAGACCAAGGGGAATGGAAAACGCTTACCCGACATCCGGCTTTGGATTTTTGTGATATCAAATTATGGTTAGCCCACAAAGACGGGGAGATTGTTGGCAGAATTGCGGGTATCATTAATAAAAAGTGCAACGAAATCAAGGGACAGAAACGGATTCGTTTCGGGTGGTTTGACACGATTGATGATGCCGCTGTAGCCAAAGCATTATTCCAAAAGGTGGAAGAATGGGGACGGAGCCGGCAGTTAACCGAAATTTGCGGTCCCTCACGCTACTCCAACATGGACAAACAGTCGATGCTTATTGAAGGTTTTGACAGAACACCTCCCATCACTTCTGATTACAATTTTCCCTACTATCCGGCATTAGTTGAACAATTAGGATTTGAAAAAGAGGTGGATTACATCCAATATGACATTGAACTCCACGAAGTTCCCGAATCCATTGTCCGTATTTCCCAGATTGTCAATCAACGCTGCAAAGTGCACATCCGGCCATTCAAAAACAAGAAAGAATTAAAAGCCATTGGCCGCGATTTCTTTTATGTTTTGAATGAAAGCTACCAGCATATTTTTAATTTCATCCCTCTGACTGACAAAGAAATTGATTGGTTGATTGACAACGATTTCTCTGTTGCGGTAAAAGATTTGATTGTGATGTTAGCAGACGAAAATGATAAGATTGTAGGAATTTCCTTCTGTCTGCCATCGCTCAGCGAAGGATTCAAAAAAGCGAAAGGAAAGTTGTTTCCTTTCGGCTGGTATCATATTTTGCATGCACTCAAGGATAGAGAAGTGGTGGATATGTTTTTAACAGGGGTTCTTCCCCAATATGCCAATTCAGGGATACACGCCATATATCACAAAGAGTTGCAAGAGCGCTTTTGCAAGATGGGCTTTCCTCATGCATTGTCCTCGCAACAATTGGAAAACAACCCTGCCAGTCGTATTTGGCAAAAGTATGATGCTGCAGAGATTGTTTTCCGCAGAAGGTGTTATAAAAAAGATTTGTAAATGAATACACAAGCTTATGCTGTTGTTACCGGAGCCAGCCGTGGTTTAGGCAAGGCGCTGGCTATTGAACTTGCCCGTCGGCGAATCAACACCATACTCATTAGCAGCAGCGAAAAAGTGATTGATTTCTGCCAATCTTTAGCTGACGACTATCCTATTGATGCCCATTATTTTATCACAGACCTTACGAATCGTGATGCAATCATTGCCACTGCACAAAAAATCAACGAACGCTTTAACGTTTTCATGCTAATCAATAATTCTGGCGTTGGCGGGTCGAAGAGATTTGAAGAAGTGGAGACGGCATATTTGGAAAAGATTATCCATCTCAATATCATTGGCACCACACTGCTCACCAAATTACTGATTAACAACCTATTGAAACAGAAAGAAAGTTATATACTCAATGTGGCGAGTATGGCTGCGCTGACACCGACAGCCTACAAGACCATCTATCCTGCCAGCAAGTCCTTTGTATATTCCTTTTCTTTAGGATTACACGAAGAGTACAAAAAACGGGGGATGCATGTCAGCGTGGTGTGTCCTGGAGCCATGGCGACCAGTCCTGAGATTTGTGCCCGCATAGAGAAACAAGGATTTTTCGGGAAACTAACCTTGGTGCCTATTGAAAAAATAGCGCGAAAGTGTATCCGTGGATTGTTACATCAACGCCGTGAAATCATAGTTACCCCATTCAGTTGGTTATTTTCCAAAATTATTCCCAATTGCATCAAAGTTCCCATACTATCCAAAATCGTTCGTAAAGAGACGGCGGGATGAGGGAAAGTGGGAGAAAATTGGGAAGATCACTTTTCTTTTCTCATTACCACAATGTATTCGTTACTCATGGTAGAACCTTTAGCCCCTGAAACATTAGTAGGACTATTTTTTGAGGGCATTCTTTTATTTGGAATCTCTCGAACAATGGTTTTTAAATGGTTAAATCCCTGTTTTTCAAACATCTCTGCGGTAAAATAATCAAGAGGAATCTGAATCCCTTTAACAGTTCGATTTCCCACCACATAACAGATTACTCCTCCCTTTCTAATTTTAGGAGCAATGTTATTGATAGATGATGAATAATCATTCAAAAATGAGACCACTTCTTGAAACCTTTTATTATCAATAGATTGAATTTCTCTTAATTCTTGTTCAATACTAACCGTTTCATAATATGGCTCTGCTTTTTTCTTTCCGCCCATCAACAAATTATCTAGATTCTTGGCATAAGTGAACTCAAACCATTCATTTGCCCACCGAGAAAATTGTCCATATGCCACTGTCGTATGACTATCTCCGTATGGAGGTGATGTAATTATCATATCCACGGAATTATCAGAAAGTATGTCCTCAGGTATTCCTATAACAGTATTAAAATCACATATCCGCACTTCAGCAGAATGCTTACTCAAATTATATTGTTTCAATCCCTTCAAATTTCTAAAAACTTTACTTTCAAATATTCCAAATACATCTGGTTTAAACTGTTTTATCTGTTTCTCCGCCATTCTAAATCTCTTAAATTCCCCATTTCTAGTGTATGACACATCTCTAACTGTCTCAGAAAGAGCAATTTGAAAAAAAAGTTTCACATCATTATCAAGAGCATCAATGAATTGAGAAATAAAAGACAATTTCAACAAAACATCTTGAGAATACCAAAAAGATGAATTAGAAACACGAGTAAAATCCGTATTCTTAACCTTATCATCAGAATATGAAAATGGGAATAACTGTATTTCAGAAAGTTCCAGATTGATTTTCTGAATATTAAAATGAGTGGTTTTCGCGTGTGAAATCAATCTGGCAAGCGGATTAATATCTGTTCCTATACTATTTATTCCTTTTAATGAAGCTTCAACCAATGAAGTTCCACTTCCCATATAGGGATCAAAAATGAGATTACATTTATCTTGTGGAGCAAATAGTTCAATCAAAGAACGTGCCACCTGAGGAATCATCATCGCAGGATAGGCATGATAACAATGTGTAAACTCCTTTGTATTAGCAGTTTTAAAAT
>JAEEGL011852245.1_pt1 | contig 14774 bp, 19 predicted proteins | sample 9134231 | NCBI WGS metagenome assembly JAEEGL01 (sample SAMN16246548, study PRJNA631951) | gut metagenome | biome: gut microbiome; feature: rumen; material: fiber-attached | host: Bos | place: Iran: Karaj | collected 2018-10 | reverse complement strand
GCGGTTCGCTCCGTGAGTCTTTCTTCCATGTGTGGTTGTTTGCCGTTCGTTTTGTGGTTCCAGTCTGCATCATTCTGATCTTCCTCCATCAGTTCGGCGTGATATGATTCGCGAGTTTCTTTATTTGCAGAAGTCTGACCGGAAGGTGATTCTTACGCTATTGGCTGTTATTGTCGTGGCATTGGGTATCATTTTCCTGACAGGAGGGGAGAACGATGAGACAAATGGACTCGTTTCTGCCGATTCCGCGAATCTTGGGGACAGGTCGCGTGATTCGGACAAGGTTCGCTATCGTAGAGATGTCCCCCAGATTCGTGAACGGACGGTTTATGTTCGTACGAAAGTCATCTATCGTGATACGGCCTATCGGCGTGGGAGAAGGCTTGCTGATGTGGAACACGACTCCGTCAAGGCCCGTTATCAGCCTAAGATCCGCCAGGATGAACATATTGTTTTGAACACTGCTGACACTACTCAACTGAAGATGGTTCCTGGCATCGGACCTTATTTTGCCAGGAAGATTATGGAGTACGGACAGCGCTTAGGGGGCTATGTCAGTGTGGATCAGCTCGATGAAATCGAGAATTTTCCTTTGGATTCCAAGAAATACCTGACTATCGAAGCACCATCGCCCATAAAGCTCGATATCAATCATCTGTCGCTCAATGAACTGAAACGCCACCCCTATATCAACTTTTATATGGCCCGTGCCATTACCGACTATCGCCGGCTGCATGGCCCCATCCGTTCATTGGAGGAGTTGAGGCTTTCAAAAGACTTCCCTCCTGAGGCGATTGAGCGACTGTTGCCTTATGTTGCGTACTAATTTTGTTAATTATTCTAACAGAATGTTGTCGTTACGGAATATTTTCGTAATTTTGCGGAATGAACTTAAAACATAATGGATATGTTTGAATCAATATTACTGTTTGGACTTGGCATGCAAGAGATACTCGTTATCGCATTGATTGTCCTGCTGCTCTTCGGCGGCAAGAAGATTCCTGAACTGATGAAAGGTCTTGGCAAAGGCGTAAAGAGCTTCAAGGAAGGAATGAATGAGGTGACGGATATGACGAAGGAGTCAGGAGACAAGAAGAATGAGTGATGGGGGCATGACCTTCTGGGATCACCTCGACGAACTGCGAGGGGTGATTATCAGGTCGCTCCTGGTGACGGCGATAGCCGCAGCAGTGGCGTTCTGCCTGAAAGATGAGTTGTTCGCCATCGTTCTGGCCCCGAGGTCGGGCGATTTCATCACTTACCGTCTATTGGGTGTCGAACCGTTCAGCATTTCGCTGATGAATACGGGGTTGACGGAGCAGTTCATGGTCCATCTGAGGGCAGCCTGCTATGCAGGCGTGTTGGTGGCCTTACCTTATATTATATATGCGCTCTTTGGTTTCGTCGCGCCAGCGCTCTACGACAACGAACGGCGATATGCCACCTTGCTCTGCGGAAGCGGCTATCTGATGTTCATGTTGGGGACGGTCATCAACTACTTGTTGATCTTCCCGCTGACGGTCAGGTTCCTCGGAACTTATCAGGTGAGTCCTGACGTGGCAAACATGCTGACATTGCAGTCGTATATGGACACACTGCTGACGATGAGCCTTGTGATGGGCATCGTCTTCGAACTGCCGGTGGTGAGTTGGATATTGGGGCGGATGGGCCTGGTGAATGCGCAGATGATGCGGTCGATGCGACGCCATGCGATTGTGGCCATCCTGATCGTGGCGGCTATCATCACCCCGACAACCGATGCCTTTACACTCTTCGTGGTGGCTTTGCCCATTTGGCTGCTTTATGAGGTGAGCATCCTGATAGTGCGCCCGCTAAATGATAAATGATAATGATAAAAAATACTTAAATAGACTTATGTTACGTAGAATCAGAACCATCCTTGCAGCGGTGACCTTTATGCTGATCACCCTGTTGTTCCTCGATTTCACGGGGACTTTGCATCACTGGCTCTCGTGGCTGAGCAAGATTCAGTTCCTGCCTGCCGTGATGGCTCTCAATGTGGTTGTCGTCGCGGCGCTCATTGCCCTGACACTCGTCTTTGGACGTATCTACTGTTCTGTCATCTGCCCGTTGGGTGTGTTTCAGGATATTTTAGCCCGATTCCGTCGGAAGAAACACAAGTACAGCTATTCAAAGGAGGTGCGCTGGCTGCGTTATCCGGTATTGGTGGTGTTCGCCATTGCCGCTTTGGCTGGCATCGGATCGTTGTTCCAGTTGCTGGCACCATATAGTGCCTACGGCCGTATCGCCACGATGATCTTCCAGCCCGTCTGGAAGGCAGGTAACAACCTGTTGGCGATGGCTGCGGAGCACTATGATAGCTATGCCTTCTATACGGTCGATACGTGGATGCGGTCATTGCCTGTACTGATTATTGCCGCCGTCACGCTGGTGGTGCTCTTCGTGCTGGCTTGGCGAGGCGGACGTACCTATTGTAATACGGTGTGTCCCGTTGGTACGATTTTGTCGTTTTTCGCCCGTTTCTCCTGGTTCAAGGTGCATTTCGATGCCGATAAGTGCAAGAACTGCTCACTCTGTTCTAAGAACTGCAAGAGTTCTTGCATTGACTTCAAGACACATACCGTCGACTATAGCCGTTGTGTGGTCTGCGGAAACTGTATCGACAACTGCAAATTTGGGGCACTTCGTTATGACAATTCCAAACTTCATGCCACAGTAAAATCGCAAACCGATGCTAAAGTAGATACATCCAAGCGTTCGTTCCTCGTGGCTTCGGCACTGGTGACGACTGCGGCGATGGCGCAGAAGAAGGAGAAACTGATGGACGGTGGATTGGCGGAGATTGAGAATAAGGTGGCTTTAGAACGTCAGACACCGTTGACGCCTCCGGGTTCTCTCTCCTTTGATCATTTTGCCCAGCACTGCACGGGTTGCCAGCTTTGTGTGTCTGAGTGCCCCAATCAGGTGCTCCGCCCCAGCAGCGATCTGATGCACCTGATGCTGCCTGTGATGTCTTATGAGCGCGGTCACTGCCGTCCGGAGTGTACACGTTGTTCTGAAGTCTGTCCCGCAGGAGCCATCGTCAAGGTAGACAAGCCCGAGAAGTCTTCTATCCAGATAGGCCATGCCGTGTGGATCAAGAAGAACTGTGTGCCTATCACCGACGAGGTGTCATGTGGAAACTGCGCCCGTCACTGTCCGGTAGGTGCCATAGAGATGGTGCCGCTTGACGAGAATGACGAGAAGTCGCCGATGGTACCGGCTATCAACGAGGCTGCTTGTATCGGTTGTGGTGCCTGTGAGTATGTCTGTCCTGCAAGACCCTTCTCAGCTATATACGTTGAGGGGCATGAAGTGCATAAGAAACTATAAACAAAGAAAAGAATGGAAAAGAAAAATATATCGAGACGGAGCTTCCTGAAGCTTTTTGGAGCAGGAACAGTAGCTACGGCAGCTACATTGGCTGGTTGCAAGGGAGGCGATAAAGCGGGCAGTCAGGCCGCTGAGGAGTATAAGAACCAGGTGGAGCCGCCCGTAGGTAAGATGACCTACCGCGAGAATCCTAAGACGAAAGAGAAAGTGTCGATTTTGGGCTATGGTATGATGCGCCTGCCGACAAAGCCGGACAATGACGGCGAGTTCGATCAAGAGATGATCAACAAACAGATTGACTATGCCCTCGAGCATGGTTTGAACTATATCGACACGTCACCTGTCTATTGTCAGGGCAAATCGGAGCACTGTACGGGTATCGCCCTTAAGCGTCATCCACGTGACAAATATTTCGTAGCCACCAAACTCTCCAACTTCAATCGCGATTATTGGCAACGGGAGAAAGCCATCGAGATGTATCAGAACTCGCTGAAGGAACTGCAGGTGGACTATCTCGACTATTACCTGTTGCACGCTATCGGCGGCGGTATGGACGAGTTCAACGGCCGTTATGTCGATAATGGTATTATGGACTATCTGATGAAGGAGCGCGAGGCTGGCCGTATCCGTAACCTCGGTTTCTCATTCCACGGCAAGAAGACGGTGTTCGACGAGGTGATTGCGCTGCATGACAAGTACCACTGGGATTTCGTGCAAATAGAGTTGAACTATCTCGACTGGAACTATGCCGATGAGATCAGCAAGAACAATGTCGATGCCTGCTATCTTTATGCCGAGTTGCAGAAACGAGGCATCCCTGCTGTGATTATGGAACCTTTGCTCGGAGGTCGTCTGGCCAATCTGCCGCAGTATCTGATGACGGAATTGAAGAGTCATGCGCCAGAGCGGTCCGTGGCATCTTGGGCCTTCCGTTATGCAGGAACTCCTGAAGGCGTGCTAACCGTGCTGAGCGGTATGACCTATATGGAGCACTTGAAGGACAACCTTCTGTCGTATTGTCCGCTGGAACCCTTGTCTGATGACGAGATGAGGTATCTGGATGATGAAATAGCCCATAAGATCGTAAGACTCGAGAATATCCCATGCAACGACTGTAAGTATTGTATGCCTTGTCCCTATGGCATTGATATCCCGGCCATCTTCGTACATTATAATAAATGTAAGAACGAAGGTTCGCTGCCGATGGATGCAGGCGACAAGGAGTATCGCAAACATCGCCGGCAGTATCTCATATCGTTAGACCGTGTCGTACCCCGTGAACGTCAGCCGGATCATTGCATCGGTTGTCGCCAGTGTGAGCCTCATTGCCCACAGAATATACACATCACTCGCGAGTTGCAGAAGATCAGTGACATGATTGAAGAACTGAAGTTATCAATGGAATCGTAAGCATCGAGAGGAGCGTGGTGATGAGCGTGACCTCCGTGATGAGTGTAGTGTCTCGGTTGTGTTTCAGGCAGAGGATGGTGCCGTAGGTGGCTACGGGCATCGCGATGACGACGGTATTGATGTCCACCACATAGGCGTCGAATCCTAAAGCCTTGCAAAGATAGTAGAATCCGAGGGGGATGAGTATGAGGCGGAAAAATGTCGTGACATAGACCGTCCTGTTGCCGAGCATCGTCCGCAGAGAGAGTTGCGACATTGATGAGCCGATGATGAGCAGGGCGGCAGGTACGGTGATGTTGCCGATCATCGTGAGCGGTTGGCTGATAATGCCTGGGATGTTATCAATACCAAGGGCCACAATGAGCATTGCCAGATAAGCCGAGAGCATCGGGGTGCTGTAGAGCACTTTCTTTTGGAACCGCTTACCGTCTCCTAAGTCGCCAACGATAAGGATTGTGCCGATGGTGAAGACGGCAAAGGTGTTGACGACATTCAGCACGGCAGCATAGAACACGGCCTGATGGCCGAAGATGGAGGCAACGACGGGATAGCCCATGAAGCCGACATTGCCGAACATCAGTGCAAAGCCTACGACGCCCTCGTCTTCTTTCTTCGATGTGAGATAGCGTGGCAGCAGGAACCCCACGCCCGTCAGGATTACATAGGTCAATAGGCTTATGCCTAAGAGCGGTAGGATAAGACCTCTGTCCGGTAGTTCGCCCGTCATCGCTGACGACAGGATCAAGGCAGGGCACGTGATGTTGATGACCAGGCTCGACAACTTCTTGTCGAACTCACCACCCATATAGCCCAGCCTGCCTGCTGCGTATCCGACTATCACGATGGCAAAGAGCGTCATCATCACTTCAAACATACTAACCTTTATTAAATGACAAGAGGCTGAATAATCAGCCTCTTTTTGAAAGTCGGGATGAGGCGATTTGATTTCCTGCCTGAAATCGCCCGAAAACGCCCTGTAAAGGGCAGTTCCCAAGTTGGTTTTGGACGGTTGCTGTCCGAAAACTGTCCGACTTTTGAGCAACAAAACAAAAAAATAATTCATTGATTACCATTGTTTTGTGCCAACTTAATTAAACGATCGATTTGCGCATCTTTCACTTTTAACTGCTGATGCATGTTAGCCTCCATACGTTTGAGCTCAGTGTTCTGATGGTCAATGATTTGCCTCTGGGCGGCAATGATTTGGTGGAGGGCGTCAGGGTCATTGGTGACTGTCACGTTGCCCACCTGGTTGTTATTGCCTGAAACTAAACTCATGGGGTATGTAGGCCTCCGGAGCAGTTCGTCCGTCGAGCAACCGATAACATCGGCTATCTGCTCAATGGTCGTAAGGGTGATGTTCTTCGTATGATTGAAGTAACCAAGCCCCTTATTGATGTTGTCTGGCCACAGGGCATCCCTTAGAGTCTTGGGATGTTTACCATGCTTGCGCAATAATTCTTCTAGCCATTCCTTATCTAAGTACATAAATCTATATATATAATTGTCTATCCATATTTATTTAGAATCAGTCTAAATTAAACATAAAAGGATATATTTCTATCCAAATTTGTTTAGTAATTCGATTTTATTTCGTAATTTTGCCCACAAATTTAGTGATTTAATTTGATATGAACAAGGAAATTGACGAAAATTTGACTGAGATAGGTCTGCAGGCCTATTACAAGAAACTGGGGAAAAAAGAGAAATCTGAGTTCATTAAGTACCTGATGGTGGAATTCAGCTATTCTTATGCTTCCATCCAGCAGAAGATGACCGGCAAGGCTGGTTTTAACAAGCGGGACTTGATCCTGATTGGTGAGGTTGTAAAGGATGAGTTATGGAGAAGCTAGAATTTTTCCTGATCAATGGCCAGACCTGTATCCGGAGGGAAGACGGCAGAAGTAAACCGCTGACAATGGAAGACCGTGAAGCCATCAGCTTCATGATCGAGAAGCTCAAGCTCTATTTCCCCAAAACCTTCGACAGGCTTTGTGAGTGGGCTGCAGAGTCTGCCATGAACAGGCCATTCTTTGAGTACCGTATGGTTGACCGCTTCATCCGTTGCAACTTCGGCGAGGCAGACTTCCTGTATGCAGACATCGAGGACAATATGTTTCATTTTGAGGAAGTCAAATGTCCGCTCAGGCGCATCTGCAAGGATGAGGGGGTGATCTGCAAGCCAAAGGCCATTCTTGGTCTCCCTGCAGAGGAAGAGAAAGTCGTGTCGCTTTATTCTAAAGGTTATCTTCCCGGAGAGATCGCCGAGCAGCTGGGCAAGGCCGAGAAGACCTGCAAGGAGCAGATCCGGAGTGCCTGCAAGCGCCTGAAGCTCCCTCATGCAAGATGGCTGATCAGACTGTTCAACGCTTACACCTTCTAATTGTTATATAGGAATCACATTTGTTGGAAACGTTCTGCCCAGACGGCGGTCTGGCTTTTTATTGTCAAAGATTAATATTAATACTCTCCCCTTCCATCCGTGAGGACCGAGGGGCTTTCCAGAAACCAATTTAAACAAAATATATGATATGAAGACAAGTGATTTTGAAAAGGCCATCGATGCCTTGGGAGTACAGGATCTGACTGTGACGAAGTACTCCTATGCTGCAAGAGGTCAGGTTGGCGCTGTTTATGGCCAGCTTGGCGAAAGTACGTTCGTGATGTGGGATGCTAATGGTCGTGGCTTCACCATCACGCTCAACTATGAGCTGGAGGGTATCCGTCCTCCGCGTTATCCAGAGTTAATGGACTATAGACGTGATGAAGGTTTTGACCTTACATTTGAGTAAGCGTATGAAAAAGTTATCTATCGACGTTATGACAATGGGGGGGGCAAAATTCTATCGTTCTCTGCAGTATCCTTTCAATCCTTTGTTCCGGCTCGACATGAAGCAGGTCAATTCCTGGATCATGGATCGGCTACCTTTGCTGAAGTACGAGAAGAATATCGTATTGTTCGTAGACTTTCCTCCGGAACTGAGGTGGAAGAACGAGTCTGCAAAATTCACGCTTGACGACGATACTCTTATTGAATTTGATTATTATGCCAGACGTGTTTATAGGTGACGGCGTGGTGAGATGCCGGACAGAACAAGAGAATTGGGTGGTGTGTGACCCCTTGCAACTGTATAACTGTAATCAGCAATGCGGAAACTGCCCTCTGATTGCCTTCGCTGAGAGATATGCTATGATATATTTTGAAGTATAAATTAAAAACATAAAGGTATGGATAGATTTTTATTTGTTGAAGTGCAGACCTATGCGTCTGTTAACAGCATGGGTCATGAGCTAGGGAAGTATGCCTATGACAGGTATGATCAAGTGGTGGTGCATGCTAACTGTATCTATGACATCAAAAATGATCTCCTCAGGAAAGCTGAAGAATTGCAGGAGAAATATCCCAGGTGTAAGCCTCTTAAATTCGATCTCAGGGAGTATACGGACAGGTATAAAGAGAAAGTTTATGACATCTCTTTTAAGCCGGACAGTCAGTACAATGATAATTTTGTTTTCATTTTACGTACGAAACATGTCTGCAAAATGAATTTGGAGGTACAACTAAATTATTGAGATACGGTAGTATGTACGGAGTTTGTAAAATTTGCGGATGCAAAGAAAATGATCCCTGCTTTCACCCGGATTGGGGAATGTGCTGGTGGGTTGATGACAGTCATGAGCTTTGCAGTCATTGTGCGGATCCGGAAATATATAATGACCCCGCTACAACGCACTGCATCAATTCCGTCGTTCCTGGTCTATATGTGGAAGAAACGACCTGTCTGCATCCGGAACTGGAGTGTTGTGATACCTGTGAGCGTTATATCCGGGATGAAGGAATATGCGATATGGAATTATAATTGAATAAAAAATAGGAAATTGACATGAAAGTTTATATCAGTGGAAAGATCGGCGAGGAGGTGATCAGTGAGGCCACCCGCCAGCGGTTTGCCAAGGCTGAAGAAATGCTGAAGGCGAAAGGGTACGAGGTCGAGAACCCGGCCAGCGAAAACTACCAGATGGCCATGGGCTCCTGGATAGAGAGTCAGGAACTGGCCTATCTGTTTCTTTGCATACCATTCAATAAGCTGGCTGAGATCATGCAGTACGACTTCGACAAGATCAAGAGCTGCGATGCCGTGTATATGCTTCATCACTGGGTTTTTTCGCGTGGAGCCACACTGGAGTATGATTTTGCGGAGTACATAGGAGTGGATATCTTATTCCAAGAAGCAGATGATGCTATCTGCTATCTGGAAAGGAGACTGATGAAGGAGATTATCGCAAACAAAGAATCCGTGGACCTGGACAGTAAAGAGTACAAGAAGCGTGAGAGAGAATACGTTGACGAACATTTGAGTGAAGTATGGCTACCGATAGAATAGTAACGAGGACATGCATCTGGCACCCGAAGGATGTGAAACCGGAGTATAGGAAGGATGGCGACAACAGGATCATCAGGTGTGCCTTGATGATCGACGGCATTAAGAACGTGACATACGACGATGTACTGCCGGACGGAAGTTTAATCAGCTGTGGGTACAGTTGGCATAGTAAGAAGTGGATAAAGAAACACGCCATACCGTGGGACCATGTGATTACGGACTACTGGGCATGGGTGACTGACATTATACCAATGTAATTATAAGTTATGAGTAAGAAAACCGTTTTTATCCGTCTCCGCAAGGAGGCTAAGAACCGCTACCGCATCGAGGAACGGCACACGTTCTTGTTCTTCTTCCATTTCTGGATCAAGGGAGCCATCAGGATCAAGGTACCTAAGAGGTATATAAACCCCGTCATCGCAGAACGGGCAATCAAGACGGCCTGCGATAAGAAGGGCTGGAAATATCTCTTGATATCATTGGAAAGGTAATCAGGACTGTAAATTGTGTAGAATTGTATGAGGAAGGCTGTTGTTACTGGAGTAAGTCGTCTGTCTGGTGAGCGCGAAAATATATCGGGCTTCCATTCGCATGCAGTATGTAAGAGAATGGTAGAAGTACTTATGAAGGTTCCGGCCAAAAAGCGGGCTCATCTGCGCCTCAGGGTAGACTTAATTCCATGGAAAGAGGAATGGCTTAGGTTCAGTGATGGGGGGGGTAAAAGTTGCCCGTCCTCCGTAGTTTCTTCGCATAAGGATTCTGCCTATTTTTGCAACCGGAAAGAAAAGTAATGAGCAATATATGATTGACAAGGAACGTGTGATGGATGAGACCCGGGATGGTCTCGACATCCTTTTGGACCTCTACCCGCAGGCAAAGGACTGTGTGGGCAACAAGAAGCAGTTTAAGATGCGCCTCTCTGAGAAGACGGCGAGTGCGACTATCCGCAAGAACAATGCCGGGCTTTGGGTGGTGCATGACTTCGGCGGGGATGATGAGGATCTGAACGGAATCGATGCGTGGATGCGCGTCCACGGATGGGACAGGTCGCGCTTCGGCGCTGCCGTGCTGGCCATCGCCCAGGAGTTCGGGATCCGCGACGAGCTCTCCCCTGACAAGAACTTCGCCCGCGTGGTGGAGCGAGATGCCAGGGAGGATGAGAAGGAAGGCCAGTGGTACTACGAGATTCGCGAGTTCACTGACCGAGAACTGAAGATACTCGGACCCAAGGTGTCAAGGGATGTGTGCGAGAGCCTACACTGGCATGCCCTGGAGTGGCTGGGCAAGGTGAAGGACAGGAAGATCAAGGAGTTCCATAGCAATGAGTCGTTCCCGATCTTCTTGCGCGAGTGCTTCATAGACAAGCCGGAGGAGGGTAAGCCTGACAGGTTCTATAAGGTGTACCGCCCGTATGAGCCGGACAAGAAATGGCGCTTCATGTACTTCCCTGAAGGGGCTAAGCCCGCGAACTATATCAACGGCCTGGCGGAGCTCAGGAAGGCGCATGAAATCCTGAATAAGAAACAGTCGGATGAGGATGATAAATGGCAGACGAAGAAGCTGTGTGATATCCCGCGTCCGGGAGTGGACCGTGGTGTGACGAGATATTACCGTGCCGTGCTGTGCTCGGGTGAGCGTGATGCCCTCTGCGTGGCTGCCCGTGGTGACTGTCCGGTGTGGCTGAACTCCGAGACGGCCAGGCTTGACCAGCAGGACTATATGGCCATCATCCGTTATGCCGGTGAGCTGGTGAACATCCCGGACCTCGATGCTACGGGCATCGCACGTGGCTCTGCCCAGGCGCTGAAGTATATGGAAATGAAGACTTGCTGGCTGCCGGAGAGCCTGAAGGATATGAGGGATAATCGCGGAAGGCCTTCGAAGGATTTCCGAGACTGGTGCCAGTACTTTCCGACGATGCAGGACTATTTCGACCTGATGGATAGGGCCGTCGAGGCGAAGTTCTGGGTGACATCCACGAACTCGAAGACGGGCGACCGCAGACATAAGATAGATGCGACGTGCCTGCACCAGTTCCTCCGGCTGCACGGGTTCGCCATCCTCCACGATGAGAATGACAATGAACCGCAGCTGGTTCGCGTGAAGTATAATATCGTCTACCGCAAACGGCCGCGTGACGTGCGTGACTTCGTCCGGAGGTGGGCCAAGGGGGAGAAGGATCCCGACTGTCCCTCCGAGAACCTGAGGCAGGATACGCTGATCCGTCTGGAGCATGGTGTCATCAACCTGATCCTGACGGACGTGGCCTTCACGCCTACTTACCTCTCTGCCCTGCCTTCCGTCGATCCTGACTTCACGAGCTATACGGTGGCCACACAGGACTTCTACTTCCAGAACGGCCTGGTGCACTGTCATGGCGAGGACTATGACCTGCATCTGTATCGGGACCAGGCGCTCGAGACGTGCGTGTGGAGTCCTACGGTCATCCCGCATGACTTCCGCAAGCTGCCGGCGATGTTCAAGGTGGAGTGGGTGCCTGGTGAGACGATGAGCGACGGGCAGACGCCGAGGTTTAAGCTCGAGGTGGTCGATTCCAGGTCCAGCCATCTGTTCGGATATCTGATCAACACGTCACGCCTGTACTGGAGACAGGAGATCGAGGAGCAGTTCTCCGGCAGTCCGGATGCACAGCGGGCCTATCTGGAGCTGCACCCCTTCGAGATAGCTGGCGAGTCGCTGACGGAACAGCAGCGCGAGGAACAGGCGCAGTGCCTGCTGAACAAGATCTTCACCATCGGCTATCTGCTGCATGCCTATAAGTCGCCGTCCCGTACATGGGCGGCCTTCCTGATGGATAACCGCATTGCGGAGACGAACGAGGCCAACGGACGCTCCGGTAAATCGTTCTTCACTGAGTCCCTGAAACAGCTGCTGCACCTCGATATGACGACGCTCGATGGTAAGGTGCTCGACCTGCAGAAGGACTCACACGCCCTGTCAGACGTCACGAGGTATACCAGGCTCGTCCGCGTGGAGGATATCAACCAGTACACGTCCGTCAAGGACTTCTATAACCTGATCAGCGGCGACATGCGCGTGAATCCTAAAGGCCTTACTCCTTTTACTATTCCTTTCTCAGACTCTCCTAAGTTCTTGTTCTCGACTAACTACGTGCCTGGTGACTTCGACGCCTCCAGTGATGCCCGTATGCTCTACGTGACGTTCTCCGACTACTACCACCAGCGGACGGCCGAGAACCCGTTCGACTACCAGGAGTCCCGCACGATCTACGATGACTTCCAGAAGAACCTCTTCGGATCGTTCTATACGGAGGAGGAATGGAATGCCGACCTTAACCTGCTGATGCAGTGCGAGCGGTTCTACCTGAGCGTGGCCATGAAGAGCGTGAAGGTGCTGCCGCCGATGCAGGATATCATCCAACGTAAGCTGAAGACGGAGATGGGACCGCAGTTCGAGGAATGGGCTTCTACATACTTTGCTGCCGAAGGTCCCAATGTCAACCGCCAGCTGGTGCGAAAGAACGTCTACGAGACTTATCTGAAGGACTGTCCGGGCGTGAAGGACACCATGCGGCGCTTCTCTACGCGACTGAAGGCCTTCTCGAAGTGGGCTTCCTGGATCTTCGCATTGAACCCTGCAGACCTTCTCAATACGCAGGGGCGCAATATCCAGAACTCACGCGACTCTCAGACCAACGAGATTGTGCAGCAGGAGATGATCCACCTGCGGACGGTCGACGAGGAACGACGCCTGAAACAGGCTATGCAGGATATCTGGGGAGATTCTGCCAAATAACTTTTCTTTCCTACTTCAGTATTGTTCCTGCGAGGCCGTCTACTTCTATACAGTTGTAGCGGCCTTTTTTGGCGCCTCATACGGATCTTACATTCTTTTCCGGCTGGCCACAAACAACCCTTATACGGTTGGGGTGGCCGGTCTTCTGTTATGCGCGTTTTGTCCGGCTGCCGGTATTCCTCTCCCCTTTCCCCTCTCTCTGAATGTGCTTTTCATCTGTATATCTGTATATTCCAATTCGCGAAACGTGAAAAATCCTTGTGTTTATCGGCATTTCGAGCATTTTCTTTATATACAGATATACATTTTCGATGTGTATTTAAAAATAGAGTTTTGTATATCTGTATAAAAGATGTGAAAGCGCCGTTTACAGATTTTAACGGAAAACTTCGGCCTTTCCGGCCAATACAGATGGGGAATGGGGGTACAAAGCGAAATACGGGGAGTCATACTGTTTTCTGTATGTTGCGAAATCCCTTTATTTAAAGGCGTTTCGGGTGGTTTCTGATGGCTGTTTACAGAAAATACAGAAAAAACAGCCGAAAATCAGGAAATTTGAAAAACACTATCCAAGCAGATGTGGAAAAGGTGTGCGATTTATATATAATTGGCTAATTTTTATCCAAATATGGTTGTTTTTCAATTTTTATGTTTAATTTTGCGGCGTAAAATCAATCATCATGAGTCAATCTGTTATCTATCTGAAACTTAAGCCTTTCATTCGTCAGTACCTGATCCATGCCTTCGGGGATCCCGTCAGGTTCGACGACCACTCTGTGACTAATGCCCGCATCATCAGCGTCCTGCAGCAGCGGCGGAGCTCTTTCCCGCCAGAGTCTCCTGACGAGGGACTGACGGCGGTGTGCATCCCGTATTCGAAACAGAAGGATCCGGCTACCTTCAACTTCGTTTCCTCTTCCGGAAAGAATTTCATCATCGAGCACATCGAGGCCATCTTCCTCATGAACCTCTGGAATGAGATGTCCCAGATGTGCGGCGATGATACGAAGCTCCAATCGGCCGCCTATGCCTGGTGCGAGATGCATGGCATCGACCTCGACTATGCCGACACGATCCGCATGAGATTCTACCGCGAGAAGAAGAAACTGCTGGAACATGGTATTGACCTCAGAAGCAAAAAACGGATTCATAAGTAGTTATTTGTTGTGAATTTAACCAAATTACGGTTAAATCCTTACCTATAAAAATGGGTGTTTTTGTTCGGATACGTTCGAATGCGTCTTTTACGTTCAGTTTGGGAATTTTTTCAATTTTTAAGTGTATGATCAAGAATGTGGTTGCGGTCTACCGCTTACAGTGCTTAAACATGCCTTCGGGGTTACAGAAATCATGGTCTCAGATCTTTGATACCATGAAGGAGTCTGGTGATGGTCTGGATATCGTATCGCCTGCGAAGCTTTCTGTTAATAATAGGGTTTCGGAGAAGGCAAGGATTTGTGAGTACCAGCTGGTCTTCAGGACTTGCGAGGAGCTGGAGGTGGCTGGGCATTATGCGTATGCTCTGGTGTTTGCTGACGGTTCCGGGTGTGTGCTCGGTTCTGATTCGAGGCCGTATCCTGTGACGGTTTCCTCCAGGACGCTGCCGGACAATTTGTCGGACAGCCAGCTCTGGGAGGTGTCGGTTACCTATACCGTTCCTGCTCCAGTGCCCGTAATACCTTAATATATAGTTGTTTTATATAGCGACTTTCCGTTCTACCTTTGCCGAAAACGAAGGTAGAAATGAAGAAATATGACCTTTATTTGACTGGCACTGTCGGCTGGGGAATCTCTGCCGGCTATGTCAAATACGTGCTTGACAACTCCAAGGGCAAGCCTGTTACTGTC